>Ga0206906_1038_pt1 | contig 21250 bp, 15 predicted proteins | sample Alteio_BWOrgHeat_79_FD_152935 | JGI IMG/M metagenome (GOLD analysis project Ga0206906, IMG submission 152935) | Enriched cells from forest soil in Barre Woods Harvard Forest LTER site, Petersham, Massachusetts, United States -... | ecosystem: Environmental > Terrestrial > Soil > Temperate forest >...
GAGAGTATATGGCGATGATCCGGTCGGAAAGCCGCCGCTATTATAGGTTACCCAGACATTACCGCTATCTCCATCAGCAGCATATATAAGATCGGGAGTAACTGCCCATATAAGCCGTGAATCTGTTGAACCGTTCGGTCCACCTATGGATTGCCATGTTGCGCCTTGATCCACCGAGCGAAGTATTCCATTTTTCTTCGTCTGAACAAAAATTGCTCCTCCTGCTATGCTGATAGATCCACAATAGTAGTTTATATCATGAATAGGATTTCGAAAGGTAAATGTCGATCCTCCATTGGTAGAAATATAAACGCCCGCTATGTTATCAGACGATACTAGCGTTTCTTCATTAATAACAGCAATAAAGTTTTCATTACATGGATCAGCCGCAAGAGAATAGCAATCAAGTTTTATTAACGATAAAGAAGTTGACCAATTGCCATCAAAATCCATTGTGTAGACATGATTCGGATTTAGGTACGTTGATGTAGTAGCACCTGTGAAATAGATACGATGGTTTTTTCGGTTAACAATAATTTTTTCACCGGCAAGAGAATCAGAATAACTTGCATATATAATTGAATCAGAATCATTCGAGATCTCAATATCTTCTCCACGAATAATGTGGGTGCAGATTTTCGAAGGTGGCTGAAGAAAAACACCTGAATATACTGCTAAGGTTGAATCATTATTATTCAAATGATTAGACTTCTAAAAAAGCCTGTGTCAGTAAAAATAAGGCCATCGTACCGATTACAAAAACTAATATCAAAAATGCTGTGGAATCTATTTTGTTGATCTATTTGAATTTTCTCCCACGTTTTCCCATTATCCTTGAAATCCTCATATCAACTCCGAATCCTAACATAATCATCCCATATCGATATGACAAAATGTCTCCACCATAACTGTTAAACCTAGGTTTGATAGAATTTAATTTTTCTGACGAAATTTTAGCCCACTGAGCAAAAGCTGACAAAGGAAAAGTAGAAAAAACAATAAAAAGACAGAGGAATGCAAAACGATTGAATTTTAAAAAAAACAAAGGGCTATTGTGTGAATGCTCTCTCGAAAGTGATTGACATTCAATTATGGTGCTGAAGTTTATCATTTTATTTTAATAAATGACTGTGCTGCATTACCAATTCTCAACCAATAAACTCCACCTGGGAATTCTCGTGTGTCAAGATGGATAGACCCTGCTCCAACAGGAATATCTCTTTGATGGGAAAATACTCTTTGCCCTAAGGCATTATAAATTTCGATATTCACTTGTTCGTTCGTTGGAGAGGTGGTCTCGATCGTAACATTATCTTGCGCCGGATTTGGATGCAATGAAATGATCTTCATGGGCAAGGTGCCATCATGGAGAAATTGGGATATTTCAGTAACACCACAGCCCGTTGGGCCGATCACTTTCGTGGATGTAGTGGTGTTCGAGCATTGCGGTTGTTTTGTCGCACTTTGTAAGAGATCGAAACTCACTTCAGAAGATGACACATTTGTATCCGCATATACCTTGAACCGGCAATAGGCTAACGGCTCGCCAAGCTTAATATCTTTTTGTGGTATTACGATCTGTGATATTGACGATGTCGTTCTTCCGGGAATATCGAGCGAAGCGCCATCAGAAGCGGCTGTCGTTCCCTCATAAACTAAGTTCTTCGAGTTGCCAAAATAGACATTTATAGTATCGTCATCAGGGTCAGTCTGCCAGATTAAACTGATCGGAATACTAATATCGCCTCCAATGGTATCGGTTGAGAGTTGATACGGTGTTTCGAAGAGTGTGTATTGGGCTCCTGTCGGGAAGCCGCCGCTGTTGGTTGTCATCCAGACAACGCCCGTATCATCTGCAGCATAAATAAGATCGGGTGTTACTGCGCAGATTAATCTCGAATCATTTAGGCCGTTCGGCCCCCCAATTGAAATCCATGATTCTCCGTAATCAGTTGAGCGTAATACACCATCCTTCGTTGTTTGTGCAAAGATTACTCCTGCGACTATATTAATTGATCCACAATAATACTCTAGATTGCGGGTTTGATTTTGTTTTTTATAGGTAGTGCCGCCATCGGTCGAAACATAAATACAAGCGATGCCATCTGTAGTAGTGTATGTTTCTTCATTGACAACAGCGATTAACTTTTCATTACAAGGATCGCATGCAAGAGAATAACAATCAAAATCTGTTTTTCCTGAAAGTGCATCCCAATTTCCTTCGTAGTCCATCATATAAGCGTGAGAAATAAGTGATGAAAGATCGTTATTAGATCCGATAAAATAGATCCCATGTGTTCTCCTATTTATGATAATATCATTACCAAAGAGAGAATCGATTTCGAAATCTCTTATTGAATCATTATTGAAGGATAGAGTTATTCCCCCATCATTAGGTTCGTGTATACAATAGTTTTCAGGCAAATTTAGAAAAATCCCAGAAAAGTAACGTAAACTTGTGTCATTTGAATGAAGATTGAATCGTTTATTCTGCCGTTGAAGAATAGGATTGTGCTGAATTTCCCAAGAATTTCCGCCATCGGATGTTATAAAAAAACCTGAATCAGTGCAAATAAGTCCATTAGATTTATTGCAAAAATCAATATCACTAATATTTCTTACTTTGTTATGTGTATCCACCTTTATTTTCGACCAAGTGAGACCATTGTCCATTGAAATATGTAGCATTGTCCCCCATCCTAATGAAAGCATTCCGTATTGATAAGATACGACACCAAATCCTATATTTTTGCCTAAATTTTCAGAAGAAATTTTTACCCATTGAGCGGAAGCTAACAAGGGACAAGAAAAAGAAATTAATAAACAGTATAAGGCATAGCGATTGAATTTGAAAAAAAACAAAGGGCTATTGCTTGAACGCTCTCTCGACAGTAAATATTTAAATAACAATAGCCCCATGTTCGTGAAATTAGATTTTTAATGTGAATTCGGTCTTCCTGTGACCATAAAATTGAATGAACGATCAATCGGATCACAAGAATTTGCGCAGTTAATATAAACATCGAATGTATTATTTTGCATTCGAGTTGTTTGTATTACTGCACAGGCACACGGTCCAGTAATGGTGCAAATACTTGAAGTAGCCGTCGACCAATCCTTCCATGCATCATAAATTATTGTTGCGACGATGGAAACTTGTTGGTTGACTGTACTACCATTTGGATTAAATTTGTTCGCAGAAGTCATGACAATATTATTTGCAAATTGCGTTGCTACATCAGGATCGGTAAAAGGGTCATCAATATTAAGTTTGATCCTGAAATGCCCTGGTCCAAGATGACTAACGGATTTTACACCAAAATCACCATGAACGATAACTTTGTTGTTATCCAATGCATCATCAACATAGACAGGTGATTCCGGATTACTTAGGTCCCAAAAACCGTTATTTGGTTCTACATCCCCCCATGCATAAATTACGTTATCTTGATGAGTACCACCGAGGCGTTGAGGATTATAGACATGCGGATCAGTAACAGGTGGTCCACCATTAGATGAAGATCCACCTCCATCTGTTGAAGCTGATCCACCGCTTCCATTGACATTATACACAATAGATTCTCCTCTATTCGATACTTCGAATGCATTTTTCCTCCCAGTATTCGTAGGATCACCACTTCCGACAATTACCACCCTGTCTTTAGTATTAATGGTACTTGATGTCGAACTGCTCTTAGGAATATTGTAGAAACCCATAACAGTTTGTCCATAGGATTGTGCAACTAAACTATCCCCACCGGGAATAGCCATTGCCTCAGCACCATTATTATTTTTAACAGAGTTATTTCTACCACCTCCGATTGTGGAGTAAGGATGTCCGGTGTCTATGAGATTCGATTGTCCACCTACAATAACAGAGGTTCCGCTGGAAGGTTGAATTGTGTTAGAATTGCCACCGGCAATTACTCCGGAAGTTGAACGTAGCAAATTACTTTGTCCACCCCCGATAAATGAATATTGTGCACCGGAATCGATCTTATTCAAATATCCACCTCCAAGTGTTGCCCAGCTTGAACCGACAGTATCATACTGACCGCCGAGTTCAGAGCTATAAGATAACCCTGGGGCAGGATAATTACCATAGGGATTGCCGACATAGTTTTCATAACCACCAGTGAGAACGTTCCAAGCGCTATTATCGCCAACCCGATTACGCTCACCACCACCTATAAAAGATGTATAACCATCTTGCATATTATGCGTACCACCGGTAATCACATTATACAAACCCCCCGAGGACTCCTCATTTCCGATACCTGCTCCAATGAATGAATACTTTGGGGGTAAGCCTGTCCCAATCGTATTCGAATCACCACCGACTATTACGCTATAGGCACTATTGACGAAATTATTAGCCCCGCCTCCAAGAAAAGCATGGTCAGAAGATGTATCGATATAATTGTATTCACCACCTCCAAGAAAAGCATGGTGAGATGCTGTATCAATCATATTCTTCTGTCCGCCGCCAATCGTTGCGTATGACGATTTAATAGTATTGGCATTGCCTCCACCGATAGCTGAATTATCCGACGATGAAATTTTGTGAAAATTTCCCGGACTGACAAAAGTACCTTTGCCGGAAATGTGATTGCCAGATCCGCCGCCGATGGAAGAACTGGTTGAAGCAGTATCGATACTGTTATTATTACCTCCAACAATAACATCGTACAGCATTATATCGCCGCCGTCATCATCAAGAAGGGGTATCTCATTGCCAATCACATTATGTTTTCCTCCGCCAATGAACCCGAACGGGCCGGAAAGAGTATCTTTTTCACCACCTGCTATTGTCGAAGCGCCCATGAGAGTTTGCTCAGTATCTCCGAAACCAGCGTTGATGTCAACAATTATAGCATTGTCATGCCCACCACCGATCGTATGCCAACTCGTGCCTTCACCTGCTGGATTAGTACTAAATCGATTGGTTATGATGTTGCTGTCTCCGCCAGCGATAACGGAAGAAACTTGAGTTATTTGGTTAAAAGCACCGCCTCCAATAAAGCTTCTTGTACCAAAAGCGCTATCCAACATACCACCAGCGACTGTGGCATTAGTACCGGCTAGGTTATTGCTACCACCACCAATAGTTGATGCTGCTCCGAATGTAGCATTAAAATCTCCTCCACCGATGGTTGATGTATCACCAACTGCCCTATTGAAAGCTCCTCCTCCAATTGATGAGGCTGCTCCTAAAGCATGATTTGAATTACCGCCTGCTATAACTGTAAATGTATTGGAATCAAGATTACTTTTCCCGCCTCCGACAAATGCATCTGTTGCGCCGGCAAAGTTTGTTTCTCCGCCTACGATAGCAGTATGTTGCCCCGATGCAATATTGTGAGTACCGCCTGCTACAGTTGCGTCAGTTGCTGAAGAGGTATTATTTTCTCCTCCACCGATAGTAGAATAATCGGCAGAAGCAGCGTTATTTGTTCCACCTCCTATGGTAGCGATTCTCCCTAAAGTATTGTTAGTAGCTCCGCCACTGATTGTAGAATAATTGCCCGTGGCAGTATTCTTATGGCCTCCGCCGACGAAAGAATAATCGCCCAAAGCTTTATTTGTATCACCTCCTGCGACTGTAGAATAACTACCGGAAGCGGTATTTACGTTTCCACCTCCAACTGTTGCAGCAACATTGGAAGCCGTATTGGCTTGCCCTCCGCTAGCTGTGGAATAATTGGCGGAAGCACTGTTGCCAAGTCCGCCAATAATCGAAGCATAACCTAGGCCTCCGGTTGCAGCATTGCTGCAACCGCCTGCAACCACGTTTTTATTATTACCGCCATCCGAGTTTGTTAAGCAAGGATCACTAAGGACTGCTTGCGTGGTTGCTCCTTTTCCATTCCCTGCATTCAATATCCCTTCCTGGAGCTCATTAGAGAGCTTGTCAAAGGTAATTGAGTTATTCGGAACATTGAGAGCATAGGGAGCAGCAGTCAACTGTGTGAGCTGCTGCATAGCGCTGCCATCAATACTGATACCGATCCAAAGCGGACGATCCATAGTCAAGTTGTCTGGAAGCGGATTTGCTCCCGAGCCAAGGATAACGGAAAAGAGCCCATCCTTAACTTCAACAGTGAATGTTTGCTGCCAGATCGGACCTGCGTTATTCGGGTCAGCAAATAGCGATGTCGTTATCTGATGCGTTCCGTTCAAGGCTGTGCCACCGGATGATTTAATCATACCCTGATAACTCAACGTGCGCGGTACATCTTTAGCCGGAAGCGAGGTTGATGGCGGGCTTCCAAGGGATGTTTGAGCGTTAAGTTTCAAGTTTAATAACAGTACTGCCAGCACTAATAGTGCGGCATAGATTCGTTTGATTGAGTGTCCCATTACTGGTATTCCTTTTTATATTATGTTTGTGAAATGAAACCCGGCATGGAGCTGTTTACACAGAGTCTGATTTTGGTATTTTGTTCCATATCGGGATGAGTACTAAAAACACCGGAGCGTTTGCACGCTCCGTTTTTTTTATTGGTCTTGCTTTCTTGCATCCAAACTTTTTTAACTCGACAAAGCAAATAACACCATGCCCCATGAAAAAGCACACGCAGCTAAAAACCATAGCGTGAAAACAATGAGCCTGTGTCCAAATGTATGTCGCATGTTGTGTCCGTTCTATTTTATAATTCTATTAGAGAAATAAGACGACAAAGAAATCCAGTAGAATAAAAAAGATAATATGTCTTTGTATGCTGCTCATTATTTTACCAGAGTACGTTTGCTTCTATACAGTAAGCCATACGCAGATGGCATCGTCGTTGCATATTTTCGGAAACTAGTCCCAAACTTGCCTAAAAATTCCGGATAACCATTAATAAGGAACCCGAACTCATAGACAAAATAAATTCCGATTGCTAAATGATAGATGAATAGAAATCTTGTATCAATCATCGGGAACATTGCGTATCGAATCACAAGCAGGATCTGTCCCAGTATAAACATGTGCCTAAGATTGGCTCTTGACTTGTCATTCGGTATTAACCAAGTAAGAATTGTAAGAATGAAAAAAGAGCAGACATACCGTGAGTGTGCCTTGAGTCTAATACCGTGAACTAGTAGGTCAACATACTGTCCCAAACTAACACCTGGATGAAATTGAACAGGGAAGTCGAGTCGGTGAATGAATGTATAATAGAGTAAGGTGCCCAGTCCAAATGAACCTACGTACTTTGTCACAATTAATGGTATTACGGCTATCAATAGGGTTTGTAGAGAAAACCCTATCCATGAGCGCCTATTACCGGAGAAAAATTGCTCGTAAGACAGAAGCATTAACGAAGGAAGAAAATTGTCTACTCTAATGAGAGTTGCAATAAGCAGAGAGAGATAGGCAAGATTTTTTTTCCTTACCTCCACTGATAGATACAGAGCTAAAAAGATAAAAAAACCGGATAGAGTGTCAGGAGTTGTTAATGTTACTAAATCCTGAATTCCAACTGCGCTTAAAAGACAAATTGCCCAAATAGTCGCCCAGACCGATGAAATATATCTTAATAGCCAACGGTACAGTAAGACTGCTATTCCAAGGGTGGCTAATGACGAGATCAGGAGCATAGAATGTATCGGATTAATGCCGATTTTATAGCCAAGAAATAGAAGTATAATAAACAAAGGCTTTACAAAATAGAAAGGGAGTTGCTGAAAAAACGATCCGGCATTTGTCGCCGTACTTTTATTGAAATCACCCATAAGTCCGGTAAATTTTTCCGATTCAGTCCACATAGGAACAGTCTGAGTTTCATAGAAACCTGCAGGCAACACTTCTTTACCCAAACTGTATGCCTTTTCGTGAATATATGTAGGTGAATTATTATCGAGTGAAAGTGCACATCCAGTGTATGCAAAAACGTCCCAATTATAACTTGGACTCGTCCAACCTACAAATAACGTTACCGCAAGGAAGATAGTAAAAATGCCACCACAAAGCATTCCCTGTATTTTTTCGTCAATGAGTTTCATATTTTTTTCTTGAAAGTTGATTAAAAATTATTCTTCTTTAAAATTGTCGATAGTTCATTGCATGCCCTTGCATGCCTTTGTTTCATGGCATTCCACGAAATGTTTTCTATGTTGGCTAGCTCTCGTAAAGTATAGCCCATCCCGCGCTTAATGATGATATTTTTTTTTCTTTCCGTAAGCTTTTCCAGTAAGCAATTGTACAAATCGATCCTTATATAATTTTCTTCAAAATCATAGACTAAGTTGAGCTGAAAAATCTCCGGATACGGTCGGAATCTCTTCGCTCGATCTATTTCTTTATAAAGGTAGTTATGAGCTACCTTCAAATACCATCTCAGGGCGTCACGATCGTTTTCGATCGTTATATATTTACCCTGCCCCCAATATTCGATCAATGCATATTGAATGCTATCCTCGATAAGATCCTTATCGAGATGAGGAAATTTTATACTGAGACTTTTTTTTGCAGACTCAAAAATCTTTGGTAATCCAAAAGTAATATCCATAGTAGTTTTCTTTCTAATAAAATGTGTCTGATAGAAGGGACGCTTTCACGCCCCTTCTATCAAGACGTGGTTTAGTATATCTCTACATCGTTTATTACCACCACATTCGTAGACCATGTCGCATAGACCCAGGTATGTGTATCAATGTTCACCCATCTCGGAGTATTAATCGTTAATGATTGCCCATTGATCACACAGCCAGTCGGTGCATAAGAGATTATGGTGCTGAATGTACCTGACCCTGTTACATCTATGTATGAATTGGATGTATCAGAAAAGTCAACAGTAACCCAGCCTACCGCAACCGCTGTCTCATTTTCTATATTGAATGTGGTGTCGGGATTAGGAACCATTAGTTCAGAATACCGACTGTTAATAATATCGTTTTTCTTACTCGTAGCAAAAGCATCGTGATGCAAGAAAAACAGAAGAGATAGTAAGAATGCAATTAGTTTTGTCATAATGTGCTAGTATTAATTGTTAATGACAGTGCAAAAATGGCATGATGAGGACTAAAAATTGTGAATCAAAAAGCAGATATTGTTAGAGGAATAATTTCTTTCTTAGAAACCATTAAGGACAAATTATTGCTTGTATTTATAGCTTTTTTGTATTGTTTTACCCGTGACGTTAGCAGAAATCCGTGAAATAGTTAGAACCCTCCGCAACTATGAACTTGCGGACATTATTTTTTTCGACTGGGAAAACCTTAAATTAAAGGATTCAAAATTTTCTGAATTCTATCGGATATTGCTCGATCCGTCAGTCGAAACAGATGAAGAAGCTGCTTTCAGGATATACGGCAATGCTATTCCGGATTCAAAATACAAATTTCTTAAATCTCGTTTTCTATCTCAAGCCCTAAATAATATTTCGCACCTTGATCTCGCAAAAGCCGGTATCTCCGATACATGCGGGCGATATACAAGGCTTACAAAAACTTGTTTTATATATCTGTCCTCTTCCGTCTTGGGAATCAAAGAGGTGCAATTCGCCTGACTCAAAAAACTCTCACCATTGCTGAAAAATTTCAACTCCATCACGTGGCAATCGAATTGCTGGAACAATTAAGGAATCATTCGCTTCAGACAGGGAATAGAAAGGAGTACTCAAATCTGACTCTTTCCTTAGAGCATCAAATGAGACAACTTGATAACGGGTCAAAAATCAAAACGTTGGAAAACGAAATACGAATAAACTTTGTGAAGTCTCTTTTCATTGATGATCAGGTTAAAATCAAAGCTGGTCATTCACTTAGAAAAATACAGAAACTACTGGAAAAGGACACTACCTATATGGGGTGGATATATTATTTTCGCTTAAAATACATGTATCATCAAATAATCGGGCAACCTATGCAATCGATTGATGCTTGCAACGAAGCAATGAGTTATATGGACAAAATGAGTCACATGACTCCTAAATCCCGTCTTGGTGAATTCTCCCTTTATAAATTTGAGAACTACATTCTTCTTCGAGACTATGAAAAAGGAATCGCAGCAATAGTTTCATGCGAAAAATATATCATAGAAGGAAGTAGCCTGTGGTTTAAAATGAAAGAGAACCAGTACTTTTTGATGATGCAAACTCTTAAATTCGATCAAGCATTAGCAATCGTCATTACTGTAACTTCTCATGAAAAATATAATTTTCAGATCCAACATCTTAAAGATAGATGGGCTATTTTTGAACGATATGCATTCTATGCAAGTGGCACACCCAACCCTAAAATGAGCAGAGTACAAAAAGTGTCCCCATACACAAAAGATAAAAAGGGGTTTAATGTTGCAATAATAATCATAAATATTTTGAAACTACTGGAAGAGAAAAAGATGGATCTTTTGATTGAACAGGTAGAGACATTATCTTCTTATCGATTCCATTATCTCTCAGGTAACTATTCCCGCCAAAGTTTTCTCCTTTTCAAACTCATACATATTATGATAAACTGCGAATTCGACCTTGAGAAGATCAGAAAAAAAACTCCCGGTATCGAAAAACAGTTGTTAGAAAGTATCCCTGCAACTGGCGAATTATTTGAGTGCATTCAGATTCTCCCACCGCATTGGGTATGGGAAAGAATGAAAAAATTATTGGCAGCTCGACAATAATTGAGAAGTGCGCTTGATTTTAAAATGTCACCTTACACCCCTTAAAAAGTATTATATATTGTAGGAGGGCTATTCCCTAAAGTAAAGGTTAGGTGGATTCCATCTGCCATATATTCCATTGACCGTTGAGCGTTGTCATCTAATTGACAAGACCCCGTGCTAGGGGAATAGAAGTGCAAATCTTCTCAACGCTCAATCTATTTTTTTTAAAAGTTTGGGCTAAGAAGTTCTAACCTTCTTAGCCCGGAATCAATCGGATTCTATTCCGCGCTGCGCAATCACAAAGACGCAACATTCAGCGCAGAGCCCCGACTGATAAGTAACAAACATGTTGCGTCGAATTATTATTTCATAATTTAATTTCGACAGCAATGAATACACATATAAAAGTCATAATAGTAGCCGCATTATTTTTCTTTGCGGCATTGTTTAACCTGCAAGTTCATGCGCAGACATCCAGCGGTACGGAGGCGCCTAACACTTCCATATCCAGCAAGGACATTCCGCGCATCATCAGCTATCAGGGACAAATTACAAATAATGGCAGCGCCATGAATGGTACGCATCACATAACGGCAACGCTATACTCCGATCCAAACGGAAAAAATTCCGTCTGGCACGGAGCCTACGATGCTGATATTACAGATGGTATCTTTACTATTACGCTCGGTGCGTCAGGCTCGTGGAAACTGCCTGAGAATGCAACGCTGGACCAGCCGCTCTGGATAGGCATAAGCGTTGATGGCTCAGCAGAAATGCTTCCGCGAACCCAGCTTGCCGCCGCACCGTATGCCCTCAATGTACCCGACCAATCCATTACCTTTGCGAAACTCGCGCCGGATCTGGCATTGGGTATGGGGACCTGGAAGAACCAAACGCCTCAAACTGCACCTACGGAATGGGCTGAAGGTGGAAATAATGATCTCACTACTTCGGCTGATTGGTTCGGCACGATTACTCATACTAAGTGTTATTTAGGCAGGCAATCATTGCTCAATTGTGCCATGCTTAGGAAAAACATCCCTATCGCCCTATTTTTCATAGCGTTACAGGCTTTCATAGGCTGCGTGAATGACGTACCTGCGCCGAACGAACTGAGTCTCGGTGATTCGACTGCTTCCAATACTTTCACGGTTACAACAGCAGGTGGCATATTCTTTTCAAACCTGAAAGATACTAGCAAAGGTCTCCGTATTTTTTTTGGGTTGAATTCCTATTCCACATCGAAAGTCGTTACGGTTACGACTACAACAATAAACGGTTCTACGTTCGGAAGCAATGTCAGTTCGATCACGCCATTGTATACTATAAGTGCAGGTAATGACTTTTCAAATAAAAATATTATTGTCGATATTCCTGTTTCTCTGGATACGAATAATTTTTCCATGGCATTTTTTTATGATCTTACAACTCATGCATTAGAAGGTATTCCGACGTTGGGATACCTCAATAAAGAAAAGCCGCAAAGATTTTCTATCACCCTGCGTCACTCAGGAAGTTTTTTTGTAAGCACCATTGCAAAATCAAAACTTGCCGCAAGTATCTCCTCGTCGTTCGATCCCAAACAAGATAATTGGGAATTCCCGAATTTTGGAACAGAGCTCACACCGAACGGACAATTTGTCGGACAATCACTCAGCGCTCTTTGGTATTATTATGAGCAAGCAGTAAAGGGTAAAGCTCATCTCTACGGTCAGTTTGATGTGGATCATGGAGGTGAACCTCCGAAAATATGGCAGGATAATGATCTGGGTTTGAGGGTTGCTGCTGAAACAGAGCAAGCCTTAAAATGGAATAACTATGCTTTCAGTATGATAACTCCACTTAATAATGGAAATATACTCCTGACAACCGACCAACTTATTTATTCGATGATGGTAACCGGAAAACCACAGCTGATTACTGTGAACAAAGATACATCCGTTCTGCCGCTCATAATATATAAAGTAATGGGTGGACAACTGTATGTCGCCGATCCCAATTATCCCGTCGGCGAAAGTCAAACAATCAGCGCTAATCAAGGAAGTAATTATAATACTGCCGGTTCAATGTTCGATCTCAATGCTAATGGCGCATCCAAATACAGCAGTGCAACGTATATCGGCGTTCGGGCGATGATCAATTGGGATTCCATTACAAAAATTTGGACCAATGCCCAAAATAATATATTTACTTCTTTCCTCCCATATACAGTATCATTCAGTGACGCATCGGGAAAGCTTAAACCCTCGGCGAATGGATTTCTAACCCTCTTAGATACGGTTACATATAATGTCATAGGAAGTCCATCTTCAGTTTGGGTTTATCAGAATAATATATTTTCAACTTTTACTACATCAAATACTATTGCGTTGAAGCCGGGACCTAATCCGATCAATCTGTATTTCCAAAATCAATCGCCGGATAATACTCATTCCGTTTGGTCTGGATTCAATACAGCGAATATCCAGGTACAATCATTTACGATCACGCCTTCTCTCGATTCAAGTTTTGTAGAAAACGACGTAGTGCTACATACATTCATGGGGCAAAAGCCGACAGTATCATTGCGTTACGAATGGGATATGGGTGATGGTAGCCCGGTAATTAAAAATACCGATGTCGATAATATAACGTACCGTTATAAAAAGACAGGGACATTTATTGTTTCATTATCAATTTATCGAGTTAGTGACAACTCATTTATCGGCAAGGAAACTTCAACGGTTGCTATAGCTTTAAATCCTGTTTCACTTCCATTGGATGGGATCCATTGGATTACAACTGCTCCTTATTTTTTTTATGGCTTGATCAATCTTCCGAAAGATATAGTCCAGCGGTGTCAATGGACAATGGGTGATGGCACGGCAACAAAATCTATTATTGGAAACGATACGATTCAATATACATTCCAAAATGTAGGCATGTTTATAATCCATCTTGATATTTTTGATAATGTTACAAATGTTTATTTAGGTTCAGCGCAGACAACGATAACTATCTCTCAAGGGCAATTGCCTACTTTGGCTCTTTTACAGTCGATGAATTTCGTCAACATTAAATTTATTGGTAACCAAAATTACCCGGGTCTTGACGCAAATTGGGACTTTTACAATAAATTAACATGGAGAGGTAATACCTTCTCCTCACCCTCTCCTCTTTTAGGAAGTTGTAATGCAATATTGACATCTGTTGATTCATTTAAACTTGATCAATACAATAGTTTGAGTACAACTCAGGGGTGTTTTTTTCGAAATGAAAATATACAATATACGTTACAAGGATTCTCTATACCTCTTTATAGTGTGAATGATAGCTCAATAACTTACTCTATTTCTGGAGCAGTCGTAAAAAATCATATGCAATACGTTGGTGTTTCAGATGCTATAAGTACCGGCAATAACTGTATGCCTCACACAGATGATAGCTTTTCAAATTATATCTTCACAAACTGGAATGATACTACAATACCTCCACAAATTATTATAAAATTCTATAAATAGCTCTTCCCCATTGAATCCTTAATTCCACTCCCTGCGTTTACTTCCCCGCTTATGCTGCTCGAAAAACTTACATCGATTCACGAAAAATTCCTTACTTTGGAGCGCGATCTCTCCGATCCGGCTATTGCGCCGGATCAGAAGCGGATGACGCAGCTTGCCCGCGAGCGGCGGCAGCTTGTGCCGATAGAAGAGGCATATCATAAATATAAAAAGCTGACCGATGACCTCGCTGGAGCTCGGGAAGTTTTGAAAGATACGCGCGATCCCGAAATGCGCGAGATGGCAGAAACCGAGATGCGCTCGCTCGAAGAAGAATTTGCGAAATACGATGAAGAAGTAAAATATCTTCTCGTGCCGCAGGATCCGGATGATAGCCGCAATTGCATTATCGAGATCCGTGCCGGAACGGGCGGCGACGAAGCTGCGCTCTTTGCCGGAGATCTCTACCGAATGTATATGCGCTATGCCGAGCGGCAAGGCTGGAAAATGGAGACCATAGATTTTAATGAAACAGGTCTGAAAGGTTTTCGTGAAGTGTCTTTTTTGCTGCAAGGCACCGATGTGTATGCAAAAATGAAATGGGAAGGCGGCGTGCATCGGGTCCAGCGCGTACCGGCAACGGAAACGCAGGGGCGAATTCATACAAGCGCGGCGACGGTTGCTGTACTGCCGGAAGTCGAGGATGTGGAAGTGGATATTAATCCGAACGACCTGAAGATCGATATTTTCCGCGCTGGCGGCAAAGGCGGACAGAACGTTAATAAAGTGGAAACTGCTGTGCGTATGACTCACCTTCCGACGGGCATTGTGGTAAGCTGTCAGGAAGAGCGTTCTCAATTAAAGAATCGCAATAAGGCAATGAAAGTGCTCCGCTCGCGCATCTATGAAAAAGCAAAAGAAGAAGCCGATGCAAAATACTCAGCCGAGCGAAAAACAATGGTTGGCTCCGGCGATCGCTCCGAAAAGATCCGCACCTATAACTTTCCCCAAGATAGGGTCACCGATCACCGTATCGGCTTGACTTTGCATAACCTTCCCGGCATCATGGATGGTGAGTTGGATGATCTGATCGAGCAGCTTCGGATTGCTGACAGGGCAAAGAAATTAGCGGCGGCGGGGAATTGATAGTCATAATGAAGAAAAAGATACGATATACCGAGCATGCATTACTTCAGATGGCAACCCGTAAATTGGGCCCCAGAGAGGTTGGCCCAGTTGTACTGTCACCGGAACAAATTGTAAACGATGAAGATAGCGATGATAGACTCATTTACCAATCGCATTATGTCGATAAACGCGGGAAACTAATGCTGCTTCGTGTCGTTGTAGAAGAGACAAGAGAAGAGATTGTGGTTATAACTGCATATCCTACTTCTCAAATAAAAAGATATTGGGAAGAATTATGAAGCTACGCTACGATAAAGAAACAGATACGCTCGTGATCAATTTCCGCGATCATGAAATCGATGAAACAGAGGAAATAAGAACCGGTGTCCTTGCCGATCTTGATGAAGATGGAAACCTTGTTTCGCTGGAAGTTCTGAATGCGTCCAAGAAAGTTGATTCCTTAAATGAAATCGTCTACGGATCGCAAACGCTTGCTATAATTTAATAAATTATTTTGCTACGACAATTTTCTCAGTCGTAATTCCCCCATCTGTTTGCATTCGGAGATAATACGCACCATCCGGAAGCCCGCTTAAAGATAGTGGGATATTTTTTTCACCGGATTCTTCATTGCCTTCATGCATGATTTGAATGATTCTTCCAAGTTGATCGATAAGTTCAAGGTTCATGGATTGCGAATGAGTGAGCGAGTAGGTGATAGTTGCTGATGTTGTGGCGGGATTTGGGCGGATTGAGAATTTATCAATGAATTGGCTGGCTGTACTTACTGAAGCATTCACTGTATCTGGTAAGAAAATCCATGTGCCTGCCCATTTTGTTAATCCTTCATTGTTTATTCCTTGGACTCTCCAGTAATATTTTTCGAAAGTTTTCGAAAATTGCCAAACAAAATTTGTATCTGTGATTGTCGTATCTAAAAGAATCGCTGAGTCGGGTGAGTACAAGTAATTCTTTGCAACTTGCAAATGATATTTTTGAATTGAAAGCCCCTTATTCCACATAAACTTAATAGTATCATCCTTCTGAACGGATAAATAAGCTGGTAAAAGTAAAGTTGGAGGAATTACTAAATCACATGCTGTTATTGGGGGCAAGAACTTTGCACTGCCATAAACGGTAAGATCACAAGGCTGTCTACCCTCAGTACCCTGATAATTGACACCAAAATTTTCGTTCATGTAGAGACTTATAGGGACATCACCAATTGAAAATAGATAAAATGGATACTCATTACCCAGAGAAACTGGGTTCAATGTAACTATCGCGCCTTGCATTTCAAGCTGACTGGCATTCTTTTGAACCTTGTAAGAATGAATAGATATCATACCACCAAATATAATGTTCTGAATAATTACAACCAATCCCATACTGAACCGTCAAATCCCATTTTGTCAATAATTTTGCATTACTTCGATAACCTCTTGAACCAATATACACCCATCCTTCTGATCCCCTCCCTATATCCGGCAGAGCACAGCTACAATAATTCGTATCTGATTTAATGACAGTTAGAGAAACGCTGTCTATGAATATTTCTGGAGTATAGCCTACATCGCCAAAGATGGTTAATACGTTACCACTGATGTCCATAGAATTGATATGGGGAGGCTGTGCAATTGATGGAGAGGCAATCATGCAAAAAAAGAATATCCCTGAAATGATGTATCGCATAAGCATACAAAAATACGAATAAATACTTCCCGACGACCATAGGGCACGAATATTTGCCCTTTGTTGTCATGTTTTTTCCATAGAATTGTCGTCCGTCGTGTCAAATTAAAAAATCCAATGTCCAAATAAAAAATTTCGTAATTTTGCATTATTTTTGGAACAGAAATAAAGACGTCATTGCGAGGAAGTCCCGAAGGGACGACGAAGCAATCTTAAATCTTGAACGGCGACAATCTAAAATTATAGATTGCTTCGTCGTCCCTTCGGGACTCCTCGCAATGACGTCTTTTGACGGTTGAAAATACTAAGAACTAAATTTGTATGCTTATGAAGAAGATTATTCCATTTCTTTTCATTACGGTATTACTCGCTGTTTCCTGCAAAAAGAGCAATCCGGTTTCTGCTGCAGATAAAAGTACCATGACGGTAACGATAGACGGAACGACCTATAACTGGGGCGCCGGCGGCGTGACCGGTCCGATCGGAGGCGTACCGGTTACCAATCTTGATGGAACGGATGGAACCGGTGGTAACGAACACATTATTCTCTTTGATCTCACGAACGTTACTACAACCGGCACGTATAATATCGGTATCGATAGCGGCGGCAATACGCATACGGTGAGCATGGAATACGATCCTGATAGTACACGGGCATATAGCTCGAAGGTCGGACCGAATCCGGCAGGCACATTTATCATCACATCGATCACCAGCTCTTCTATCAGTGCAACATTCAATGCAGTACTGACTCGGCAAAAAGGCAAGACGGGCGATTCGACCGTTACGATTACCAATGGAAGTCTAAATATTACCTATCTCTAATGTAGTGCCGACCGGCAAAGAAATTAGGGGCGGCGGGTTCATAATTTCGTAATTTTGTGGTGCTAAACAACCGGCATACTCCCCTATGCCAGTGTTGACTTTTTTGTCTTACTATTTAACTATACTTATGAAACAATATCTTTTCACACTCTTACTTTCTGCGGCACTTCTTGGCTCATGTTCCAAGACCAGCACACCGACTTCAACGAATAATAATAACAACAATAATGGAGGCGGCAATGGGGGAGCCGGCACCAATCAGGTCGTTGCCACAGTCAATGGCACTGCAACTACCTTCAAAACGCTCGGCGCCTCGGGGAATGGCTCATACACTAATGGAGTAATAGCATTTTCCGTAGCCGCGTTGGATTCCGCTACCGGTGAAACGATCGGAATCGGAGGAGGGGGTTTTGTTTCCCCGGGCAATACGTATGATATCGGTACAAAAAATCTTTCGCCTGTTTATGGCTTTGCAATGTCGTATTCAAAGAAAGACGCAAATGGAAATACTCTTAACTATGGCACGAACTCGACAACGTATGCCAAGGTTGGAACGATCACTATTTCTACATTAACATCGACAAACGCTCAGGGAACATTCACTGCAACGCTTCCCCAAACGAACGGATCGGGAAGCCCGGCGGTAATCACCATCGGCGGATTTAATGTAAATTTCTAAAAGGAAATCGAATTGCGAAAGAAGGATCGGACTTAGCAGTCTTTGGAGGCAAACTAAAAGAAGCGATCTAAAATCCTAAAGTATTTTAGATCGCTTCGCCATGATAGAACTCTTGGATGGAAGATTCTACTACTTAATCAATTGCAGGCAATGACCAATTGATCCATCTGCCGTTGTGAGCCTATAGAAATACATTCCCGATGGGAATGCTGAGCCATCGAAATTTACCGAGTGATCTCCCGCGGATTGGTAGCCGTTTGCAAGAATCGCAATTTGCTTTCCGGTAATATCGAAAACGGTTAGTGATGCCATCCCGCCTGTTGCAAGCGAATAATTTATTTTAGATGTAGAGTTCACGGGATTCGGATAACTTTCCGATAACGAGATTGAATTTGTGGCAGCATTTCCTATCGAAGCGGTCCCGAAATCTGAAAGTGCTCTGGTGTAAGCGCCATTAAATTGCGTGCCGATCACAACATTTCCTCCTAAGACAGCAACAGCATAAAAATTTTCGGATCCGGAAGACGGAAGACCTTGATTCTGTTTCGTCCACGTTGCTCCGTTATCGGTGGATGCATAGAATCCGCTGTCCGTCACCGTGAATAAGGCTTGACTGGATGCAGTAAATCCAAGCGTAGAACCCCAATAATCAATGGGAGCGGAATTCATTTTCGTCCAGTTCGTGCCATTATTTGTGGAGCGGTAAAAATCGCTGGAGTATAGGTCGGCACCGCCGAGATTGTTGGTGTCATGAGGGACCTGTGCAAAGACGGATGATCCTGAAGCGGTGAAGGCATCTACCGGATACCATTGATGAAGTCCGTTGGCAGTAAGTGATGGTAATCCATTACTCGCTGCCGACCAGGATCCGCCATTGGTTGATTGAAAGAGTCCGCTAAATCCCGTGTTCAAGATCAAAGTATTCTCCGATGCAAACATGTTGCCAACCTGATAGATCGGCACGGTGGTGCCCACACCCAATCCGGTCGTATCAGCTGCCCATGCACCTCCGAGAGTAGTTTGTTTATAAACTGCGATTCCGTCGGACATAAAGACGTTGCTGCCGATCGAGACGACCGAAGAGGCAAAACCTCCTCCTAATCCTTGCACATACAGCCCGGTGGTGTCCGTAATCCAGGTTTGTGCGCCGTCATTCGAATATGAGAGCACCTTCCCATTGGTACCTGCGGAAGCAGTATTGGCGTAGAAAATGGCATTGGTACCTGATCCGACAACAAGCATCGGCAATACTCCGTTGGAAGCATAGCCTATCCAGCTTTGACCATTATCCGTGGAAAGAAAGAGCGAATCACCCGTCGCTCCCGGCTGTGTGCCATCGAACCCGCATGTTGCATGGGCAAGAATGGAGTTTCCCCAAACGGCGAAACCGTTTACATCATCATAATTATAGAACCCATTCGAGTTACTAAAGCCAGTCGCCAGTTTCCATTGGGCTGAAGAAGGCGTGGCACAAAACAAGCATGCAGCAAAGAAAAAAGAAAATGGAGAATGTAGTTTCATAATAAGTGTGTGCGTTAGAAAAAAAGTTTTACATAAGAAAAATTGGTGTTGAAAGTGCAAAATTTCTTGCGGGTGTAGATGGGGGTAATCTCGTTATAACAATATACGAAACTTAGAGGTACAAAAATAAGCAAAATTTTCGGACATCAATTAAAATCTTGCTTAGGTGTTAATGTATTCGGATGAAGATTCTGAAAGGCCTCGGCACTATAAAGAACTTTTTTATTTCCTCGATTATCTCGCCTTCCGTCATTCTGTTATACCTATAAAACAGAACTGCCCCGCCGGATTGGCGGGGCAGTTGCTGAAAAGAATCTTTTTACGAGCGCTTATTTATTGAGCGTCATCTTTTTCGAGAGCTTGCTGACGTCACCGTTTGCGTTGGTGAAGGAAAGCTCATAGACGTACACACCGCTTGCAAGGTTGACAGCATCGAATGTGATCTGGTTCTTACCTGCAGTGTAGCTCACTCCGTTGATCGGCATTGCAACAACCTTACCGGTTATATCAAGTACGCGGAGCGTAACCGTACCATTATCCGGCAAGGTGAAGGTCATCACCGTTGACGGGTTAAACGGATTCGGATAGTTCTGATCGAGCGATAACTCTGTTCCGGTTGCATTGCGATCGAACGACGTTGTATTACTTGTCGTGCGTGCACCATCAAGATCGACAGCTACGACACGGTAGGTAAAGGTCTTTCCGTTCTCGAATGCAACGTTAGCCGTATGCAGGAAGCTGTAGTTGGTCTGTGCCTGCGATGCCGAAACTTCGCCAGCCCATGCCCAGTCATTACCACTCTGCATTTCGACTTCGTAGTGGTCAACGTCTTTCTGAGCCGCAACCGACCACGTGATGCTATTGCCTTCCGGTTTCGCGACGCCATTTACAGCCTCGAATTCAACCGGCAGATAGACTCCCTTGAAGCTTTGAATGAAGTCAAGAGCTCCGCGAAGTACTCTGGTCGTACCGCTGACATTCGGCGGCAATACCTGTCCGTCCATCGCAAGAGACGTCTGGCGCGGATCCGCCCAATCGAACGGATAGAACACGACGTTATAGGTAGAGCCTGTCCATGCCGTTCCTGCGCCGCTATCAAGCGGAGTCGAAGGATGGATTGCATACGAATACGCGAAGCGCGATACGTTATCGCCTGCAGTAGTCGTCGCAGGATTTACCTTGATCACGTTCGGCCCGCCGGCATTTGCAACCGGTGCGATCGACGGGTTCGAATATACGAGGGCGCTCTGCGACAGAAGGCTATCCGGGAAGCGGAAGTAGTTACCGATTCCGTTAATTAAGCCAAGATACTGTGTAAGCGTTGCAGCAGGCCAATTC
>Ga0206906_1039_pt1 | contig 21002 bp, 17 predicted proteins | sample Alteio_BWOrgHeat_79_FD_152935 | JGI IMG/M metagenome (GOLD analysis project Ga0206906, IMG submission 152935) | Enriched cells from forest soil in Barre Woods Harvard Forest LTER site, Petersham, Massachusetts, United States -... | ecosystem: Environmental > Terrestrial > Soil > Temperate forest >...
CAAATTTTGATAATTTTTCCTTTGAATACCATTGTGCAACCAAATGTTTGGCGGCAGCATAATGCACCCATATTTCATCATCATTGCCGGAATTGAATTCGGATATAGTTTTCATTTTGGTTATGTCTGGCATTTTTATACCTTTGTTGATTGCTGCCATCAACGTATTCTCACTATAATAATCTCGGTTGTCAACCTGCATGGCAAGACCTTCATCAAACCATGTTGGAATTTTGGTTGATCGTTTATACCACCCAGTGGGCAATAACATCCTGGCTAAGCTGCGTACCGTGGATCACAACAAATTCGCCGAAGATCGACAATTGTGTAACAGCCGGAGAAGAGCCGTTTGCACCATATTTTTTAAATTCATTAGATGTCTGACATTAGATGATAACAGGTTTTCCGATCCGGTTGCCAAACAATGATTCAACTCTGGTTTCACCTTCATGAACACATTCGATAACTGTCTTTTGAGTCGGCACATCTGTCTGTGGCGCAAAATATACTCCGTCATGTTTTTCAAAACCGGATAACCCGATCAACATGCAACGTGATGTTTGAGGAAATATTGCGTAATGGGCTGCAGCAGCAATTGGGATGAGAATGGCAATGACGATCAAACAACGAATGGCGATTTTTTTCATAAAGGATTTGGAATGAATAATAGGTTGGAGTTACGAGTAGCAATAAACGATGTTACGGGACGTTATCATTACCGTGTTAAACGAGAAAGAGCCGGATAAATCCAGGCTCTCTCAATTTCTTCCTTTTTTTTGAGTATAGAACCAAAATTATTCTTGTGCTTTAACACGCTAAAAAACAAATCGTTGTAACATAGCCAACAACTAACTTGAACAAAAAACAATGGGCATCCATGAAAATGAATGCCCAATTGCCACGGGATACTTATCCTTTAGAAGATAAATATCTCTTCGGGAAGCCAACTTTTCTATTGCATCCTCAAACTCTTAGCTGCACTTTTGTAGCCAATTGCTTTAGGAGTAAAGAGCAGATTAATAACTGCTGTTTCAACGATGGCACCAATGCTTGTTTTCCAACCAGGAATATCATTGCTGTTGTCGGTGGTAAAAAACGCATCGCCTTTTACATTGTAATCCATCGTTTTCAATATTTTAAACTTTTTTTCACTTAGATTAATTTCTTCCTGCACAATAGTAAACGAATAATTTTCAAATCCTTCATAATCGTAAATCAGGTGTGCCTTATCGTCATAATTTTGCAATGACCGATGCTCCATCATTTTTTGCGATCGTATCTGCTTGAAAAAGGATTGCTTCGGCATTTCTTTTATCGATACTCGAACATGATTTGAATCCAAGCGTTCGATTTTTTTATTATCATATGAATAAATAATATTTTCGGTGCTAACGATGAATGCCCAGTCAGAATCTCGGACAGTTAAAATCGGCGGAAGCAAACTTTTCTGAATTGCATTACTTGTTTGGGCATACAAAGCATTCGCATTGATGAAGAAAAAAACTATTGTATATGAAAAATAGCGTAACATCGGATTTATTATAAAAGCAAACTTCCTAAAAATAGCTGTTGATTAAATCGGCAAATAGTCAAAAATATATGGGGAGTCTGGATGCGGCTGATTATAAGAAGTTACGGAGAGCATATATCAATGCAAACGTTTCCATCCGGAATGTATTTTGCAAGGCTTGGGAATATGACGATGCGATTTGTGAAAATATGATCAACATAGATTTTATTCCACGATTATTTTTTGTGTAATGATAAAATTGGATGTTATGATTTTTACATAATAAACACCTGCTTGACATCGTGTTAGATTTATGTTTGGAGATGCGAGTGCATGATAATATATTGATACAACGTTAGACATGTTCATGCTTCAAAAAGGCGGTGAAAATTCAACCGCCTTTTCTTCTGCTGGTAATGGCTATTTCAATAACTCAATCTTTCGAGTTGCAACTTGACTGCCGGATTGCACTCTCAAATAATAAAAGCCGCTTGATAAAGTCTGTGAACTTAATGTGTATTCAGAGTGAGCTTGCGAAACCATTCCGTTTGTAAGCTCTTGCACCTTGCGTCCGAGTGGATCGAATAACGTAATATTCAGTGGGTAGTCCTGTTGAATATCGACAGAAATCTGTGCGGAGTTATTAAAAGGATTCGGAATGACCGATACCTTGATCGGAATTTCCGAACTCAGTGTACTTGGTTGCCATACATTTGGCGATGATTTCTTATACGAGGAATTATCTATTAACGGATTTTGATCATAAAATGAATCGTCAAGAGCCAATATTCGTGATAAACCAAAACCGTCTGTCGTATCACCTCTTGACATTTCCATAGTAAGATATACACTATCGGAAAAACCAATAGGAATCTTTTGCCATCCCGTATCTAATAGACTGCCAGACTGAACAAAACCTGATTGTTTTAGACGGGCAGAATCTAAAATTGCAAGAATACTGTCATTGGTTGCTCTACGTAAATAAATCCTTGCTCTTAGATAATCCGTTGAGCCATTCAAGTAAGAAGCAACCGTTGCAGTATCACCTACCTGATAAGCACCTACTTGAAAATCACGCTGATACTCTAATGTATCACCGGATGAGATATGGAAGGTCAATGATCGGACTCCTTTTTTATCGTCCCATTGTACGGGTTTATTTCCATTCGGATCTGTAGCAGAATCTGCCAGTCCTCTTAACGGAATTGATCTAATTGTATCAGGAGAAACAGATTGTATCTGTACATTACCTATTTTCGCTTTCATTAAAGCTTGACAAGCTGGCCCACCGATTGGAAAAGCCTTCAAAATTTGATACTGTCGTCCTTGTGAAAATATGGGATTTGATGGGAAATTAAATCTAATTATCCTTGCATCGAATAGTCCATCTTCTTGATGGTCAGGTATTCCACGATAAAGAAATGGTTGGGCAACCAAATCACCAAACGATAGATTTGGCATCGCAGGCTCTTGTGAAGGTTCGAGGAAAGAATATCTATTCCAAAATGACAGAGCATATCCATCGCTTAACCCATAACGGGCAATACTGATTTGACCATTGTCCAGATTACTCCAAGTAATGCGTCTCCAATCTCGCCAGGTAGGGGTATGTGGGTCATCACGCACTACTGCAAATGCGCTTGAAATATTGACGTAAATTCTATCGAGATATTTATGCGCGTTTAAATAAGCAACATCTTCGGTCACTGTTCGTGCCAAAAATGTGGTAAAATCCGACCAGCCTCCGTTATTACGAGAACGCAAAACGGCATAGTGCCATATAGTAGCGGATTTTCCTTCTACATTACTACCAAGGCTATCAACCCAAAGTGATTCCCACACAACATCAATTGTATTATCAGGCATTATTGCAATCTGTGTGTTATGACTTTGGCAAGAATTTAACGGGAATGAAATTCCTAACGCGGGATTCGTAACGACCTGCAAGCCGGAATTATTGTCGAGGTATCCTTTGGTATAGAAAATCTGCCCGTCATTTCCGATGCCTTCTTCAAATGAAATATGTACTGAGTCATATGGGACATGAGTTGCAATCGAAATATACTTGACGTAATTTTTATAATTGTCTGGTGCCCAAAAAAATTTCTTTTTCAAAACATTACTGCTCGGATCAACCAGCACTAATGAACCGCCAGAATCCGGATGATTATATGCGACCCAAAATTCTCCATTCGTTATCGTTCCTGGTGTTGCAGTATCTCTTGGTGCAATAGCTGGTGGGGAAATATATTCTCCGCTTGCCGACCAAGTGAAAAGAGTATCCAGCACAGCAAGAGCAGAAAAATTATATGGCGAGGTAAAGGAAGAATTTCGATAACAAATAAATGTTGTGTCCCAATGACATGTATCACATGCGGCGAAGAATCTACGGTAGGTCAATCCTATTCTATTGGTTCTGTGGTTATACGCAATAGAAGGATTATGACAATTACCTGAATTATCTATTATGCTATCAGCAGGGGTATCGGTATTTCGTTTCGTGTTTGTGGTTGGTGTTTCTACTGGGTATGAAACTACTATCTCGCCATTTCGTGCATAAGTTGTCAAATATCGTTTTACACCAAACTCACTTGAATCAACTCCTGCAATGTGACGACCATTATTAAAAGCATTTTCGGTCATCCTTCCTAAATCAAGACCAAGTGCAGGAGCTACTCGAAGTAACGTTCCTTCGCCTGGCTCAAGAATAATTTTATAAATTGAATCAGTAAAAACGATAGCATCGGTATTCGTTCTCATATTTGTAACCCGCAGAACATGAATACTTGTATCAAATTTACTCATATCGAATTTCATCTCGACTTGACGAGCATCAATTGCTCCCATTCGTCCCTGCGAAGAATCAATTGTTCCATTAGCTTTATAATAAAGTGCCCATGTCCTATGGTTTGCAACCACAATGTACTTTGCCAGTGAATCAATTTTGGAAGTAAATAATCCTAACTCAACCAAAGTCGCATTTGCAGAGTCATATTGATTCAGAGGACTAAGTGGTGTTACATACCTATTAATCTTATTAGTCTTAACTTCGAGTAAAGGAAATTTACTCCAAGCTGAAAGAGCACGCATCGAATCCATTACACGAGTGCTGGTTGTGTGGGTATAAGCACCTGCAAAACGTTCATCGTAAAAAAAAGCATCCTGCCAATCAAGACTTGAAAGCGTTGGAGCAATAGGAATAATATCCTGCGAAAATCTCTTTGCAGCATTCCACCGTTCTCTAAATCCATAAAATGTAGGTGCCCAAACGCCGATTCCCCACGTTGCACAATTTGAAGATATAGCACACCAAATTGGACATCCATTATCAAATGCTTCTTTGAATGCGCGTACCCAACTTCCACCAATTATGATTCTACTTCTATGAGTCATATTACCAGAGTCGGATTTCGCAATAACAATTTGTTGATTTAATATACTGTCGTAGACAACAAATCCTGTATATAACTCTGAATCGCAAGTTAAAAAACCTCCGGAAATCTGACTGGTGGAATCAAAATCTTTATCTCTTTTTAGTCCATTGTCAGTTATCCCAACATTTTCTCCATGATCATTTCCAAGCGCATTCCAATATATTCCTTTTGCGCCAAATGCAATTGCATCCCATCCGTCTGCACGCATTTCAGTTCGAAACGGCACTCGGTATGAAAGTTGGAGTTGTCCGCTATCAAAGAGTTGGTCTGCCCTATAAAGTTCGCCGATTGCGTTACAATCTCCTCTTTTCAGTTTTGCAATAATGGTGTCACGCAACGTTGCGGCTGGATGTCCAGCACTCACATTTATACTCGTTGGATTAAGATCGGTACTAAGTAACCCACTCAGCATACCGTACCATTTTCCAGGTGTTTTACCAGGAGGAAAAGCTGTTTGGGATGCCTCAAATTTTGAGCACCAACCAGATTTGGATTGATATACATTTGTATAATGAGTATAACTTGAATCGGCAACTGGAAGAACCTGCGCCCCAAGCATTGTAAAACCAGGTAGATTAAAGATGCTATCGGGAATGCAATCTCGTGGTACAGGGACAATTTCACCCGCATAGCCATAGAAAGTAGCTAAACACTCCGCTTGCAGAGGTGGTGGTACGCTATCGGTCTGGTCTTCGTAAATCGAACGATAAAACGGAAAATGTATATAGGTACCATCATCGGTTAAAAACATAACCAGATGTTTCCCGATCTTTTTATTCATTCTATCATCAACGTAAGAATAAACTCTGAAATTTGGAGTTTGTGTTTCTCCTCCGGCAGTTATAAAAGGTGTCGAATTAAAAAGTCCCTCATTATTGAGCGTATCTCTGATCGCTCGGAACAAGGTGTCCAGTGTACTATCCATCTGTCCTGTAAGAACTTGTTCAGCGAACTGAGTTCGAATACGTAAACCACGAATAAGTACATTCGCTAATTTGAATGTTCGAACTTTTACTCTCAGTGTTTTAATCGGAATTGAGTTAGCATGAATAGGAAGAACTTGACGAATACGGGCATAGTAGAAAGGAGTCAAAGTTCCGAATGGAGTTCCAGATTGCTTAGGAAAGCTCACAATATGTCTATGCTCGATCTGATCTCTGTTTGATGCTTGCAAAAATGCAAGCTGTTTATTTACTGTGATCGTGTCAAAAAAAGTTGTAACATTGTTGCTATTATCTATTAAATAGTATTCAACACTCAGAGCCGGATTGTTCCACAAAGATGAAGATAAAGCTGTCGTATCAATTCTAAAAATAAAATCACAAATAGCACTATCTGTCTGTGGATAGGTTATGTAGCTACCGGAAAAACCAGCAAGAGAATTCGGATCAACCTGTAGAGAATCTAATACATAGTTGGAATCGTAAGATAACCCCGAAGTTTTCGGAATTTTCCATTCATTATTCGCATTGATCGATCCTGCCTTATTTTTCCAGTTGTTACCAGTTTCATGCTGGGCATAAATCCCCGAATCATTTGAAGCAAGAAAGAAACGTCTTTCCGCACCTGGGAAAAAACCGCCGTAGTATGCACCTGTATAGTTTGTTAGTTGCGACATACTCATAAATCCAACTAAGCCGTGTGTCATTGCCTTAAAATTTGCAATAATCCCATAGTCATTGCCGCGTTCATAGTCGAAGTTAAAGCCTGCTTCCTTTAGGCTGTTGACCGAATCATGAAAGTCACCGAGTCCAAAAGGAATTCCGCCAATTGGGAAAACGCTTTCAGGCACAGCAACTGTTGAATCCTGCCAATGTTGCGCATGAACAGATGTAAAGAATAATGAAAGAAGCATCATTGATGCTATAGATATTGGAATTTTTTTGTACATGGTGTGATGAAAGTATAATAATGAAAATCGTTTGTTAAAGCTAACGCATAATCGTTAATGGTGATGAGGCAAAGATGTCTGCCCCTACAACCTGTAAAAAATATCTTCCTGATGGAAGCGAAGGTAGATGTAATGCAATGCTTTCTGTACCTCCAATACTGTTGTGTTTCTCTTCATAGACGGCACGTCCTAAGACATCCCGAATAATAATTGTAATTGTTTCGGATCTTCCCGTAATTAAAGTCACAGTTGTCGCATTTGAAAAAATATTAGGATTAATATATACGGATTGATTTTGCAGAGGATTTTCTTTAACGACGTTAATTCGAACAGGAATCTTTTTGCTCCCATAAAGAAGAAAAAGTGCACCTTCTCCACCGCCTAATCCATAATGTCCAATCAAAAGATCTTCCATATTGTCTGTATTTGCAGTCAAAGTATCTGCAACACCGCCTGGGTTTGGCGCGACTAAATAATACATATCAACCTTATCATCCAATGCCTCACCCGTAACATAAAAAAAAGCTAATGCCGTGTAACCTTGATCAAGTGCACCACCTACCAATATGACGTTATTACCTGTTCCGGTCATATCTCCACAATTAATAATTCCTGTTGGAAATGTCATATTATTAAAGGCAGTTGGATCATAATATTGCGGATGTCGGATAACGTACACCGCGCTATCGAGAGTAATTCTGTGAGTTCCAAAATCGCTTGCACCTCTGAAGAACCAAACTCCTCCGTTACGCCAATCATCTGTAGGTGCCGACAAAACAAGATCGAGAGACTTATCATCGGCTACTTTTGGAAGAGCCTTCATTGTCAAAATTTCTTGCCAGGGAAAAACACTTGTGCCATTAAAATGCGGATTTTGCCAGACTGCAAAAAGCGTATCAAAACGTAATGCATTATAAAATCCTGCAAGAGAGAATGGTTTTGATCGGTCATTATGATAATAGAAAGCATTCCCAGAGTTATCTGCCATAATTAAATCTTCTCTTCCTGCACCCCGCCAATCTCCTTGACTACCATAACGCTCAAAATCCTGACCATATAATTTAAGATCGTAGGATGAATCTGGCAATGCATTTCCAATTTTTTGTGCCAATTGAGTACCGCCTTGATACAAAAGTATTAGAGAAGTATCTTTCGTGAAATCAACCCAAGTCGTATTTATAATGAAAATAATATCTTCAACTGTATCCGATGTCAAATACGCAGTGTAAGCATTAGAAGTGACGGTATATGAACCTCCACCTTGACCACTATATGAAACAAGTCTTGTCATTTTGTTTTCGCTATAAAAGCCTGAATCATCTTGCCAATAAATTTTAAAATCTCCATCAGGATTATAAGAAAATAAGTCATAATGTCTCGTATCATGAAAATGTCCATACCTAATGATCGTTTGATCATTCAAATCTAATGTTTTGCGAACGTCAAGTTTATGGACGTTAAAATTCGATCCCGTTGCGATAGCAGTTAAGAATGGTATACTTTCCGGTAAACCCATTATCAAAATACTTGGACTTGAATCGGGCATCGGCGATGGTACGCTGCGAATTCGAGAACCCAATGCCTGGGTATCATTTCCGCCCATCACAGTGTCAATTTCTCCTGGGACTCCAATCCGAGGAAGGTAGACATTTTTATCAAATGCAGGAGAAGGCTGGGCGCAAAGTCGCGTCGTGAACAAAAGGAAGAAACTGATGTAAGCAACGTATCGCATTCGTCAATTCTTTACAAATCTTAATGTTAAAATCGCATTATCTGTTTGTAACCAACAAAGATAAACTCCTGATTTTATCGCAGAGGAATTAAATGTTATTTTGTTTATTCCATTTGGTAATAATTTCCTATCTGAGAAAACGACTTCTCCAAGGATGTTCATAATTTTAATACTTAAATCGGTCTGCTCTTGAAGATTAACACTTACCGCACCATTTGAAGTTACTGGATTGCAAGAAAGCTGCGCATGAATGGTTTGTGAATTTGTTTGTACTTCATGAACACCATTGTCGATTGAAGGCGGAAAATCCGTAGCTGTTATTGCTCCCCAAAAAATGCTATCATAACGTGACTCATAAGGATCATGCCCATTGATGGGCGTAAAGTTTTTATCAAGGTTAATATTGAATGAATATAGCTGTTCTTGACCCCCATAATTGCAAAATGAAATAACATAGCTAAACAGTCTATTCCCGACATCGTATGAAACTTTTGCATGCAAAATTCCTGAGCTATCGAATAGAGGACACCCGCCGTCCCCATTTAAGTCATGGCATCGTGAACTTGCTGAGGAAGACAAAATATGTTTACTTGCTTTAGACATATCCGCAAAGTCAGCGCGGACATTAATTGTGTCCGAATTTAGTGATCGCCATTCAGGAAAATTATAATCCTTGGGATCATTCCACGCATTAAATACTTGAAAATGTACATAGGTCAGTAATCTTGGATTACTGACAGACCCATTGTTAACTTTTACCCATCCTGCTGATCCTTTTCCTTCAAGTGGAATTGAAGCGCGAATAAGCGAATCTGAAAACGAAATTACAGGGAGTGAAAAAGAATCCACAGTGACAATAGTCGAAGAAAGATTCGGAAATTTACCAGATAGAATTAACTCGCTTTTATCTTCATCGACCGTAATGCTGTCGATTATCGGTGTCTGCCCCAAGCTCGTGTTTATAAAAAAAAATATGGAAAGTACCGCCATGATAAGTTTCATAGCGGCTCCAAAAAAAATGATGTCCAAAGACTTCTTCACGATATTTTTTAAAACAGTACAGATGCTCGTTCAAAACTTGCTAACTATTCAAGAGACAATTTCCATAGGTCAAAACATAATGCATAGGAATCACCTTTAGAAACATTCTCAGTTCATTTATTAGCACACAAAATTCACCTCACTTTGCATCTTTTTCTCTCCCCGCTAAAAGTGAAAGAAACGTTATACTTTAAAGTCGTTTGAGAATGAATTTCGTTACAACATTACCAAATCGTTAAATCTTGTGCATTTTTTCGTCCCTGTCGTTTGCTGCCCATTTTAAGCAATTTTCATTTACGGCTAAAAAGGAAGCGGACGCTGGGGAATGTTTTTCATGGTTCCTTTCCGCTAACAAACACGGTCTTATTTATATAGATGACCAGCGTCCTTTATAAACCAACTTTTGAAACTCGTGTAGATCTCCTTACTGTAAGAGGCGTTTAGAATTAAAAAAGTGACAAAAAAAAATAATTTAAATTTTGCAATGCCTCTTTTTTGCTCATTCTGCTCAAATTTTGCTTCCCACACCTCTACAATGAGTAATACCGCCAAAAGGCATTTTGTGACATTTTTTCTTTAAAAAACTTTAAATCTTACTTCTTCAACATCGAATAAAAGTCAATTGTCTTGTCAAGCTTATCAATCGTGAAATACTTTTTCTCATCACCCCACTTTTGTCGTTTTCCATGATCGTTCAAGAGCGGTACCTTTCCATATATCTCTCTGAACCGGAGTATCAACGCTGATTCCAATTTTGTCCAAGTGCTCACTTTTCGTCTTCCTGTACATGAAACCGTATAAAATGTCAACTTGGTGATTCCATGTTCTTGGAATATCATCTCCGCACGCTTTGCAGCACTTTCCGTGATCCGGATTGCACCACGTTTTGTCTCACCGATGTATACAATTCTGGTTCTGAGTCCATAATCATCGTACTTGACAAGTTTGTCAGCCAACGCAACATAAACCGTTTTGTGATTTTTGTATGCACCTCGGTTGATTTCAAGAACTTTATGCCTGCCTGTGCTGATGTGAAGTTTTGCCATGATCGTTTTGAAGAAAATTAAACAACAACCTTGTACCAATATAAAAGTTGATACAACATCGTTTTCCAATTCCTATTTTGAATGAGATCATAACATGACCCGTTTCGCATGATGACAAATTTTTGTTCTTCGATGGTTGAATCCGGCAGATATTTGATTACAGTCGGATCTTTGTCCAATGCTGCCAAGCGTACCATGTGAGTTGCATGTTTCCAAAAAAATTTAATGCAATGCGGATCGATTTCAACGGCAAGTTCTTGAACTGCAATCAATGGCTGTCGAATATATTGGATGCTTTCCGGATTGTTTGAAACCGCCAAAAACTGTTCGTCCTCTGTTTGGTCTTTAATATTCCGTATGTTGTTCGCGTTATGCTCGATCATGATCAGATCGGAGAGCGGTTCGCGGAGAAGTGAGTTCATACTGTTATTATTTATCCAATAAACCAACCAAGAACGCTGCTGCTAATCCATCATCAGGATTGTTGCCTACATATGTAGCTATTGGGTATCCAGATTCGAGAAACGATGGATATATTTTATTATTTTTCATTGTAGCTAACGGCGGATAAGATTGAGCAAAACCTTTGTAAATCTTGTGATTTACAATCAGTGCAATTGGTACTCCACCTTCAATGAAGCCAGGGCAAAGTTTTCCATTTTTCAAAGTGCCCAATGGATAACCTGCGTCTACGAATCCTTTATAAATTCTACCTTCCTTGATTGATGCCAAGGGAACTCCGGTTTCTAAATAACCTTGATAGATTCTACCAGTTTTCTTTTTTATTTCATCATAAGAGAGTATGTTAATGGGTTTATCCTTAATCTCACTTGTATTAATTGAAGAAGAAGTTTTCATCTTTGACAACAATTGAGATTTTTGTTCCTCAAGTCTCCTGTTTGATTCTTCTTCACTTTTCCTATACTCTTCTTTTTGTGCTGCTATTTGTTTAGGCTTTGAATTATATTGCTCCTGAGCATATTCGACATCTGAAATGTTTACATAATCTTCAACAAAATCTATCTCTTCTTCCTGTGACATTCTCGTAATGTCTTCTGCCGTAATAACCTTATTTTCTTGATGGGCTAAATGCTTTTCCGTAACTGTTTCCGAAGTTGCGCGGTATACTTTTTCTCTGAAGAATGTATCGGTAAATACAGTATCAAACAATTCCTCTGGTTTTATTTTTACAAAATTCTTTGCAAATGACCAATTCATCAAATTTTTCTGAACCCTGCGAAATGATTCATTCAAATGCCATTCCAATTCATGACCGTTGCAGTATGTCCGAAGATGTTCTATCGGGAATATGGTTGTCAAAGGTTCAATTCGGTTTAGATTCTCTTGAGGTGAATATTCATCCGTTGTCTCGTCAAAGCAATCATGGGAAATGTCCGCCATCAATTCTCTAAAACCAATCTTGCTGGCACCGAGAAGAACAACTTCATTTTTGAATGTACCTATTACCCAGGTTTGGAGAAATTCAATCAGCCCACCTCTTTCAATGACCGCTTGAACAATCATTTTCTTTAGCGTTGCTTTATCTTTCTCACCATCGATTCCAGAAAAACAAATCTTGCCTGCAGATTCATGATATGTATCTAAGCTCCTTAGCAGAACTCCTACCAATTTTTTCTGACCATATGAGATGGATTCTTCCAACAAGCCAAGTTCTTGCTCAAGACTTTTTATGACACTATTAATGGTGTCGACTTCAATATTAGGCAATTCTTGGCTTTTATTTGATTCCGATTCACGCTGACTTTTGTAAAAATCAATGGGTTCATCTTCTGTCCGATTCCGTCTACGAAAGTAAAATATGGCACTAAATAGAATAATTAAACCAAACCCAATGAATAATTCAGTTGAATCGCCGGAAGATTCATTTACATTTGATGATCGTAGCGTGTCTTTAGCTACCACATCATTAGATGTAATAACTGTGTCTTGTTTCTTTAATGTATGATGTTCTCTTGCGATTACTGACGAATCAAATCCAGCAACAATGGTTGAACATATGGCGACAACAAGCATGAAGTATTTCATTTGTGGCATGCTTTTTTAAATAAAATCAGTTTGTGCTCAATGTTGTACTTGCGATGTTCCAATGATATTTCCATTCTTATCTCGATAAGTTATGGTATTTCCAACCTGTGTGCTGGTTCCGGTTTTGTTCCCGTATTTGTCTCGGTAGGTTCCATTATTACCATTCATTTCAATGCTGCCAGTTGTATTGCCATATTTATCTTTAGTGACAGTCTTGTTATTTTGCTGGATGGAGAACCCATTCGTATTCCCAAATTGATCTTGGGATGATGTTCCATTGGATTGTTGAACATTGTATCCATTGACATTGCCGTAAGCATCCCTGTTTGTCATTGTTTCACCATTTGTATCAGATGTCCCAATGGTATTTCCATTTTTGTTTTTATGGACTGTCTTTTTCTTTTTTGTTTGAGCGGACAAATCGGCGCAACATAGAAATGATGCGAAAAGAAGAAACCAGAATGTAATTTTTATCATGACTGTGTAAAAAATGTTAATTGTATCCAATTCAAAATATAAGATAACGATAGTTACCAATTCTTTTAAAAACAAATGTGGTAACAATAGTTCACTTTGGTAACGGTTGTTACCTTGAATTTTGACCAAATGAATCTACTTTTGTGCTTATGGATATTAAGCAGATCGTAGGCGATAACATTAGGTATATTCGAGAGAAAAAAGGATGGATACAAGAGGACTTGGCAATCACGTCAAAGGTCAGCAGAACATATATTGGTCAGGTTGAACGAGGCGATAAAATTATCTCCATTGTATTGCTGGATAAAATCGCAAAAGCATTAAAAGTTGAACTTTCCTTGCTGGTTACAAAAGATGGATACAAAACTATTGATGTGGATAGGACAAAAAACAAGTAGCCACTGTCTGGGAGGAATGAAGTTGGGATCCCAGATGCACAGTTTGAATGATTGTCATTAAAGCACAGTAAGAGCCGTATTGGATTGCAAAAGCGGTGTAATCGTCAAGGAATGACTGTTAAACGGCTCTTATCGAGGCAAAATCAATCTGTTGAACCAAATCAGGTTTCATCAAGAAAACGGACAATTCTTCCTAAAACTCAAATCGTATCCCCAATATCGGAATAAACGGTAAATCATCATCTTCACCAATAGTAGGCAAACCGTTTTCATAATAGAAATATCTGTCTATTGGATTTGTAATGCCCAACGCATTGATGACCGATAAATAAATTGCCAATGATGTTGCTTTCCAGTTGATATGAAGCTCGGCGTTGAAATCGAGACGTATATATGGAGGATTTCGCGCACTGGATGCATGAGCAGAATCGAGAACTCCATAGCCAACCTGATCGGATTTTTGTAAATCAAACGGAGTATATGTTCCTCCACCAGCTACGGTGAATTTTTCACTGAGTGTCAATACCGTATTCCGTCCAAGAGAAAAATCGCACCCTGCAAGAAAATTTACGATGTAAATATTATCGAATGTTCCATAACGCCATATTCCGTCTGATCCAGCAAACTGTTGCCGGACATATGATGCTGTTGCAGTGATATAATAACCATTGTTATAATGCTTCATGATTGTTAATTCAGCACCATATGTTTTGCCGACACCTTTATTCACAAGATCGGTGTAATCGATACGTTCTGCAAATCCTTCATTCAGAAAGGAGTATGAATCCAAGGTTGAAGCATGGATCGGTACATGGGAATAATCTTTATAATATCCTTCTGCTTTTATGAGCAGATCGGCTGACGGTCGGAAAGCATACCCCGCGACATAATGTAAAGCCTGGGTGAATTGAATTGGCTCCGGCTGTCGATGTACTCCAAAAGCAACTGCGAATGTGTGCTGTTCCGTTGGTGACCAAGAAAGCATTGCTCGTGGTTCTAATGAACTGCCAGAATCATATGCAATAAACTGTGTGTAGAGTCCAGTGTTAAGAATAAGTTGTGGAACAATATGCCAATTCCAATTTATGTATGCTTGATATAAATTTGTCTGCAATGATGTGTTAAACCCAAATACCTCTGTCTGGTTTATTTGTTGATCAGCTTTTTGTGCGACAACTCCAACTTGAAAACTGTGTTCCTTGCTCGGTGTATAATCTGCAATCACCTTAACAGTATTGTAAGCGATCTTTGCAACCTCTGTATTGCTATCTAATCCTTCCGTAAAACTATTGTCAACATGATTCACCAGAAGGTGTGTAGTAAGATCATCGGAAAAGATATGTAACCATTCCAAACCGCCGACAAGTATCCCCGAACCTGATCCGAGTTCTTGAGTGGCTGTATTTTGGTCATTAATCGACGCTTTGCCCCATAAATCTGTCATGTTAATCTGATCGCGTTCACCAAGTTTGAAATGCAGTTTCATCATTGCATCATCAAAATTTGGAATTGTGATGAAATTTAGAATTCCAATCTTTTGTAAAAAATCGAGAGTCGAATGTCGATAGGCAAAGAGAAACGAGCTTCCATCTACTCCTGGAACGGCTCCTTCACCCATTAGCTCCATGCCATTAAAACTTATTTGTGCCGAACCTTCATATTTCTCTGAATTGCCATCTCGTGTATGAAGATCGAAGACGGCTGAAAGTTTTGTACCATATTCGGAAGGAAAAGCACCAGAAAAAAAATCGCTGTTGCCTAGCATTTGGCTGTTGATTGCACTTACTAAACCTCCTGTGGATCCATTTTTCCCAAAATGATTTGGATTCGGAATATCAATTCCATCGAGCCGCCACAGAAGTTCAATCGGTGAGCCACCTCGAACGACGATATAATTATTGGTAGTACCTCTTCCGAAAACTCCGGCAAAATTATCTGCCATCCTCGCCGGATCCTGGAATGCAGCAGCATAACGATTCACGTCTTCAATGCTAAATGGCGTGACACTGAGAATGGCAATACTGTTTACTGCATCGAGTGCATTAGATCCGATAACGGTGACTGTGTCTCCTTGAGCACTTCTTTCCTTCAATTCGAAATCGATAACCGATTGGTGTGCTGAGCTTACTACTACCTCTTGTGTAGAAGGCGAATATCCATCTGCCATAGCCTTTACAATATAATGACCGACAGGTATACGTGCAAATCTGAACTCACCTTTTTCCGAGGCGACTACTCCGCGTTTGCTTCCAATGATAGAAACACGTGCGTATGGAATTGGAAGATGGGATTCAGCCGCATAGACGGTTCCTCTGATTGTCTGAACATGAGCCAGAGACGTATCGGATTGAGCACAGGCAACGTCCGCAGAGAAAAGAAACGCTGCCGTGACAATAATGGACAGGAATTTCAAAGAGAGAAATAAAAGTATTGTTAATACAGGCTAATAAACTGTATTATGAACCAAAGGTTACATTTAGGTACTGATTAATGCCCTGCTCTGCATTCGGTTTAAATGCTATTCAACCTCGCTCCTTTTACATCTCAATGCATTCCCAAACAAATTATATCCAGCAAGATTTGATAGATCACGATTATATGTTTTCAAAAACTCCGATTTCATTTTGGCATCTTCATCGACAACAAGAACTTCATCGTCGCCATCGGCAATTTTGATAATTTCAATTGTCTCGCAATGAAGCAACTGGTATAATTCTCGTAACTGAAAATTGTGTCCGTTCATTGGTTGGACTTCGATATAATCCTGAAGGCTTGAAATTTAGACGTAGCGATGATGAGTTAAGAAAGGAACTCAACACGGTTGGCTATGGATATTTCTACCCACAATTTTTTATTTGCAAGAATGGGTACGAGCAGTTCTTGAATAACTTCCAAGTAGTCATAGAATCATTCAGAGAAACCGAATATACAACTCATGATGAAGCTGATGCAAGTTTTGGAGCTTATGGGGAAAAACCCAAGAAAAGGAGACAAAGAACGCTCCCGTAGGCTTCAAGCTGCGGGAATAAAGCAAGTTGTTTATAGTCAGTCCTTCGACAGAAACGATTGGTGATTAGGACAATCGGTATTATTACTCTGAACTCAAAACTATACTTTCTCAAACCGTATCCTCCCACCCGAAAGCTTGAAGCCTGTCACCTTTCCCTGCGCATCCTTTTCAAAAAACATCTTACCAACATTACCGCTAAATATTCCTTCCGTCGTTAGATCCGGTGCCAACTCAAAATCGCCGAGACGCATCTGATGCATCATTAACTTACCCTTGTCGGTATATACCCGATAAGTAGTTTCTAATTCTGCACTATAATAATTCCCGACGTATTGAGATATTTGAACTTTGATCGGAGTTGTTCGTTTCGCAATAATATTGTGATACTTCACCGTATTAGCTCTGTCTGTGACATCACTAAAAGTGAATGCAGAATTATATGCAGGTACCCAGATCACCGTATCCGATTTTGGCGCGGTAAGAAATTTCGCTTCGCCAGTAGACTGTACCATTAGCTTGCCATCTTCTAAAGTAAAAGTTACAGACCAGCCATCCCGAAGCTTGTATGTATTCGTATACTTTTGCAAAATGGATGCATCCACCTTAACTGTTGGCTTGCTTGCCAAATCTATTGGTTTGGAGGTACTATCCTGTTTGAACTTGCTGCCAAAAAGTGCGCGAGCTACTTTACTTGCGCTCCCATAGTCAAAGTTGCCGTTATTGCTTAATAGAATGATCGAAATTTTTTCAGTGGGATATGTCGAGATCACAGAGGCAAAATTCGCCCAGCCTCCTGTATGTTTGATATTCATCAACCCCTGGTCGTCTGTAACTCCGTTGCCATAGCTATAAGTATTTTTTTCACCGTTGTTCAGAGTGTCTGTTTCGATCATACGGGTGTATATCGGATCTTTATTATCCAGTCCTTTTTTAAATGCAATCACCCACTTAGCCAAGTCTTCTACCGTCGTAAATATGCAACTCGATCCCCATGCTGTCAGCATATCGAAGGACTTGTGAAAACCATCGGTATCCGAGTAATAAGACCCAGCGACGTTTTTGATCACTGTAGAATAATCGGTTAGCTCCTGCGACGAATTCATTTGCAATGGCTTGAAAATGTTCTCGTCAATCCAGGTCGGTAGCCGTTTGCCAGTTACTTTCTCTACGATAGCTGCCAGCAAATTATATCCTGTATTGGAGTATTCATATCGCGTACCTGGTGCAAAATCCAGTTCCTTTTGCTGCTTCACCATGCGCATAACATCCTCCCATGTAAATGCTTCTTGCCACCGCCATCCCGCGTCATGCAAACCCTCCGTCCAGTCGCGCAGCCCACTTGTATGGTGGATCAGGTTCCGTATTGTGATCTTCTTGCCGAAGTCGGGCACATCCGGTAGGTACTTGTGAATATCATCATCGGGCGAGATATTGCCTTGCTGTATGAGTGCTGAGATTGCATACCCAGTGAATTGTTTCGAACACGAAGCGATGTCAAAAACCGTAGTCGGTGTGATCGGGATATTATATTCGAGATTAGCTAAGCCGTAGCCTTTCTCAAATACGATCTTTCCATCCTGCACGATCAGCACCGCCAAGCCAGGCTTACCATCGTAAGTATTAAAAATGGAGTCACATTTTTTTTCGATCAGATCGCCTGGGATTTGCGCTGCGCATAGCCTATAGACAAGCAGCAAAGCAGTAGTAAGAAATATCTTCATGGTTGCTTGAGACGCATAGCTGCGCAAAATGTTTCCCGACTTATTAATTTGTTTTCCAAGATTATATCAATAGTTGTACTTTTGCTGCTCAGTCAATTCCAACCATGTTACTTCTGCGCTCTAACAGAATCGTGTCTCGCCATATTCCATGCATTTTCCCGATTTTTTCTCTATGTCCAACTTTTCTAAATCCCAGTTCTTCATGAATTCTTAGACTCGCTTTGTTTTCGGGAAATATTCCCGCCTGCAATGTCCACAGATTATTTCTTTCACTTTCGCCAATTAACTTATCAAGTAATTGAGTCCCAATTTTCTGTCCACGATGCTTTTTAGAAATATAAACACTTACTTCTGCAACCCCTGCGTAAACGCAACGTCCAGAAACTGCTGTCAATGCAGCCCAACCGACTATTTCATGCTCTAACAGTGCAACAATTCTACAAGATTTCATATGATCCTTATCCCACTCTTCCCATTTTGGAATATCTTGCTGAAAAGTAGCATGTCCCGTCTCAATTCCTTCTCTATAAATTTCAGCGACACTTGTCCAGTCGTCTGCTGTCATTGGTCTAAAAGATATTGTCATTTTTGTTTGATTTGCTTTTCGTAACAGTAAAACGGAAGTATGCGTTTTGGAAAAAACACTTCTCCCTGCTTTTTGTAATCTCTGTTTTCATAAAACCGCAATACTCTTTGATTACCACTATATGCGTCTAACCGAACGGAAGAATAATTATTCGTGACCGCGTAATCTTCTGCAAAGTCCATTAGTTGTTTTGCAAGTCCTCGCTTTTGAGATCGAGGATGAATAGCCAGCCGATGAATAACCAATATTTTCCCATCGTTGTTTTGCCAATGAATGGACTTGTATTCTTCATCTTGAATTTCATTGATAGCAATAACTCCAACAGTTTTGTCACCTTCTTCAAACAATACAAATGACCTTCTCGAATGTCTTTTGCTACTATTTCTAAATTTGGATAATGCTCTGTCCACTGGAAGATGCCTTCACTTTCCAGTGCAGTCCTGCAATCTTTAAAAATAGTAAAGATATTGTTAAGTTGGGATATGTTCGATTTGTCAATTATCATTAGATAAAAAAGAAAAGTGTAATTCTTCATCTTTGTCTGGTAAAATACTCCCAGGCAAACTTTGAAATAGCAGCTATCGTCCTGGCATTTTCTTCATAGCTTTCATATGAATTCGATATAAAGACGGCAATCGCATAATGTTTTCCGTTTGGAAGTGCAATGATGCCAATGTCGTTTTCGGCTGCTCTCATCCCTTTACTATTACACATGGACGTTCCTGTTTTATGAGCAATAATTACATCTTAGGCAATCCAGCTTTTAGCCTGTCATCAGGATTGAGAATGGCAGCATACGGTGTTGTCCAGTTTGTGTATTGAACGCTGAATCGTCCGTGCTGCTGCTGTTGTTCCGTTGTTTTGATCGAAATATCACGAATTCCGAGATTTTTTATGTACTGCTCGGTTTTTTTTGTCCCGCCATAGAGCCTGAAGAGTATATCGCAGGCATCGTTATCACTTTCCGATACTGCGTAATGGAGCACTTCAGCCAAGGTCAATGAATAATTTCCATTCGGATTTTTGTCGCGCAGAGGACTTACATAACCCTTGTGCAGATCCTTTTTCCGTATAGGGATCTTGTCATTCAGAGTTCGTTTTTTGTTATCAACATCTCTAAGTAATGCCGAGCGAGATGAAATTTAAAGACACTTTGCATCGGATAATGGTTAGGTCGACCGATAGAAAGCGTATCGCCACTTTCCAGATCATAAATACCGATGCCTATCGTTGCCTTCTTCGTATTGATGCAATTTTGGATCTCCTTCCGAAGTGAATCCATTTGAGCAAATACATGGGTTGCAAAAACAAAAAAAAGTAAAGAAAACGATAGAATTTGTTTCAAATGATTATTAGATGATTATGTGAAGAGCGGAGTGTACCGTGAGAATACAAAGGATGTTACATAATGTTTACCAGCCTAATTTTTTAACATTCGTTTGAAAGCCTCTATCAGATCTTGTCCAATTGATGAATATCAAAATATTTTTTGATGACTCCGTTGATGAAGCGTTTCATATACGTTTCATGGAGGAAGATATTTGACCAGTTTTCAAATCGTTGGCATTGTGTGCCGAGGTAGAAAAAAAATGGGGACATTGCCACAATGTCCCCGTTAACCTTAATAAAAATGATAAGACAACGTAGTTTTGCAAATATACGAAATAAAACCAAAGATGAAGTTGCGTTACTTCTGAACCCAAATGCTCTGCGTTCTGCGTTCTCCATTGAGAAACATCGTTGCAAGATAGATGCCGTTTGACAGATTGTTGCCTCTGATTGTTATTTCATGAAGACCTGTATCGACATCTTCATCAATTAAAGTTTGCAATTGTTCGCCGAGTACGTTCGATAATGTAATGTGAACATGTCCATGTGTTGGAATGGAATAGCTCATCCTTGTCAGGTTATTAAATGGATTTGGATAATTCTGCAGCAATCCAAAAATCGTAGGTTGTGCGTCAGATGAAACGGCTCCGGTTGAGATCATTTCAGACAATGCTCGTCTCCATGTTCCTTGATGAGTAACAGCATAAAGATTGCTGTTAATTACTGCAAGAACACTGACCGTATCGTTTCCCAATCCGGTGCTCACGTCGTCCCAGTTTGC
>Ga0206906_1040_pt1 | contig 20984 bp, 18 predicted proteins | sample Alteio_BWOrgHeat_79_FD_152935 | JGI IMG/M metagenome (GOLD analysis project Ga0206906, IMG submission 152935) | Enriched cells from forest soil in Barre Woods Harvard Forest LTER site, Petersham, Massachusetts, United States -... | ecosystem: Environmental > Terrestrial > Soil > Temperate forest >...
TAGGTCGGCTGAAGCCGGGCGTCGCGTCGGCGCAGGCAGATGCTGAGATGAAGGCAATCGCTGGACGCCTGGCACAGAAATATCCGGATACCAATACAGAGAACAATTCGGCACACGTGCTGAGTGAGCTCACCGCCCTGCTTGGGGACACGCGCACACTACTGATGGTCATCCTGGGAGCAGTGGGATTGGTATTGCTGATCGCATGCGGGAATGTGGGGAATCTGCTGCTGGTGCGGTCGCGGGAGCGCACGAGAGAGATGGCGATGCGTTCGGCTTTGGGCGCGAACCGATCGCGCCTGGTGCGGCAGCTGCTAGTTGAGAGTCTGATGCTGAGCGCGTTGGGCGGTTTGGCGGGGTGCGCATTAGCCTTCGCAGCCACGCCGGTGGTACTGCGCCTGATTGGCGATAGCGTGCCGCGCGTGGCGGACGCGGGTGTGAACTTGCCGGTGCTCGCATTTGCGCTGGCCGTATCGCTGGCATCAGGATTCGTGTTCGGGCTCGTCCCTGCCATTACCTCAGCGCAAGGTGACCTGCTGTCGCCACTGAAGAATGGCGGGAGAGGCGAAACGGATGGGCGGCGTGGTTTGGGCTCAGTAGTGATCGTGGGACAGGTGGCGCTAGGCATTGTCCTGACTGCAGGAGCAGCGCTGCTGGCAACTAGCTACGCGCATCTGGCGCGCAGCGATGAGGGGTTCAAAACGGATCATCTGCTGACCTTCATGTTCGAGACGCCGGATTCGCGATACAGCAGTACGCGGCCTGAATTCTATCGGCAATATTTCGAAAAGCTGAGGGCTCTTCCCGGAGTGAAAGCTGCCGCTGGTTCGGTGATTTTGCCGATGACTGACAACAGCGTCCACATCAGCTTTGAAAATCCCGAGCATCCTCTGCCCAAAGGCCAGCTGGAGAGTGCGCGGATGGATCTCGTATCGCCAGAATACTTCCGGGCGATGGATATACCGCTGCTTGCCGGAAGGGACTTTTCCGATGCAGACACAGAGAATTCGCCGCAGGTGATGATCGTCAGCCGTGGGTTTGCAGAAAAGTTTTTCCACGGTAAGAACGTGATTGGCAAGAAGCTGAAACCCGGAGCCGGCAACGACGGTCCTCCGGTGTGGCGGGAAATCGTGGGAGTCGTCGGGGACGTCCGGCACGGAGCGATGTCACAGGATCTGGATCCTGTTTACTACTTAACAGCAGGGCAATTTTCAAAGTGGTGCTGCATGTATTCGGTGGTACGCACTGGATTGGAGCCACTGAGCCTGGAGCCGGACGTAAGACGTCTTGTGGCATCCATGGACGGGAATATTCCCGTCACGGACGTGCGCACAATGCGAGACCGGATCGGGTTTCAACTGGCGCAACCGCGTTTTGCGATGGTGCTGCTGAGTGCGTTTGCGGGATTGGCGCTTGTGTTGACGCTCGTCGGTCTTTACGGGGTGATGGCCTACTCGGTGGCGGCGCGCAAGCGAGAGATCGGAGTGCGGTTGGCGCTCGGAGCGCCGCGACAGATGGTGTTCCGGATGGTGCTGCACCAAGCCGCCATGCTTGTGGCAGTCGGCATGGGACTGGGGATTGCGGCCGCGCTGGCGTCAGGCTCGATACTGCAGGCCTACCTCTACGGGACCGGCGCACGCAATCCGATTGTGCTGGCGGGCGTTTGCGGACTGGTTGCAGCGACGGGATTGATGGCCGCGTATCTCCCAGCGCGCAGGGCGATGCAAGTGGATCCAGCGTTGGCTCTGAGATGCGAATGAGCGCATTAGGGACTCAAGCCTCATCCTGAGAGGCAGGAGCGTTCATCTGGATTCGATGGATTCCGCCTGCAAGGCCCAACACCGTAGGATCCGCTGTGTCGGCTACCTCCTGGCATTCACGCGATAGAATCGGTTGAGCTTCAACGCTGCGGCCGATTGCCACTTTTCTTTACTGCCGATCCACGAAGAAGCAGATTCAGATCGTGATAGACGGTGCGAGTGAGAATCAAACAAAGGGTCGAAAGTGTGCCTGGAGGAATGATGACCGTACCGCTGTTATGCGGAGCGATCATTACGACGGCCGCTCCGCATACGGCGGAGTTCTTCGGTTCCTTCACCGGCGCGTTGTTCACCGGAGCTCTTCCCATCATCGCGGTTTTCTTCGTCTGCATGGGAAGCGCGATCTCTGTGCGGTCGATTCCTCGCGCGGTCCGGCGCGGCGGCGCTCTGATGGCAACGAAGCTCGCGATGGGGGTTGGCGCTGGCTTTCTCCTCGGTCACTTTATCGGCGTACAGCCCATTCGTGCCGGCTGGTTTGCGGGAATATCCACGCTTGCCGTGGTGGCCGCCGTCAACGATACCAACGGCGGACTCTACCTGGCCTTGATGAATCATTACGGAAACTCTGAAGACGCCGGGGCCTACTCCATGATGGCTTTGGAATCAGGGCCGTTTTTTACCATGGTTACGCTGGGCGTTGCCGGCTTATCGAGCTTTCCCTGGCAAACTCTGATCGGCGCGATTCTGCCACTCGGCGTCGGTATCGCGCTGGGCAACCTGGATCCCGATCTGCGCGATTTCTTGTTCAAGGCGTCACCAGTTCTGATTCCTTTCTTTGCCTTTGCACTGGGAACAACCCTCAACCTAAGACAAGTTTGGGAAGCCGGACTGTTAGGCTTCGCGCTGGGAATTGCGATGATCCTGGTCTCCGGCACCTTGCTCATCCTGGTCGACCGGTTGATTGGCGGCACGGGAACGGCAGGGATTGCCGCCGCAACGACGGCTGGAAATGCGGCAGTCGTGCCGGCGTTGGTGGCTGCGGCAAACCCTAAGTATGCCGAAGCGGCCGGTCCGGCTACGGCGCTGGTGGCCTCGAGCGTTATCATCACTGCATTTCTGGTGCCGCCGTTGACCGCGTGGTGGGCGCGCCGGACACGCCGTAAACCGAAAACAGGCGCGCCAGAGACACAATCAACTCCGGGAGTCCCTTGAGTGCACGAGTTGCTGGTTATTGCGGACGACCTCTCAGGAGCAGCCGATTGTGGCATTGCCTGTGCCAGACACGGCCTCAGCACGCTCGTCGTCTTAGGGGACACTGCAGACGAAATCGATACCGACGTTTTGTCGGTGGATGGCAACACACGCCATTTAGATTCCGCGAAGGCCGCAGCTGAAACGGCGAGACTCGTTCGTAAGTATATCCGCGACGAAGGGCAGCTGCTCTTCAAGAAACTTGATTCGACATTGCGCGGCAATGTTGCAGCCGAGCTGGCGGCCGCTCTGGAAGCCCGTCGCGGCGTTGCTCTAAATCGTGAGCGTATCGTTGCCGTGCTGGCGCCCGCCTTCCCCGCGAATGGCCGGACCACTTCGAGCGGCTGGCAACTAGTCCACGGCAAGCCTCTGGAAGAGACAGAACTATGGCAGCGTGAGAGCTTGCCTGCCCAATCTCATATTCCTGGAATACTTCGGGAGGCGGGGCTGCGTCCTGCGCTGATTGGATTGAATTCGATACGTTCTAGCAAAGAAGCTCTACAGGGTGCGATGAAGACGCTCTCGGCAGATACCGATGTGTTGGTCTGCGACGCTGAAACCGACCAGGATCTGAGCGCAATCGCCGATGCTTCTATGGTTCTTGGGCGAAGCACGATCTGGGCTGGGTCTGCAGGGCTCGCGTATCATCTGCCTCAAGCGGCGGGTTTCGCGTACGGGGTTGGCTACCCTCCCGTCTCGTTCTTGGACCAGCCACTTGCTTCGGGGCCTACACTGTTTGTCGTTGGCAGCCTTTCCAGCGTGTCGCGTGAGCAAGTCAAAGTCCTCGCCGCCTCATCTGACGTACTCACATTCAATATTCCGCCCAACACTTTGCTTGCAGGCGAGACATCGCCGGACTGGCGCGAGCATGAATTGGCGTTGAAGCAAGCGTTCGACGCGGGCAGGGATGTCGCCGTGGTGCCCGGCGCGGAATTTTGCAATCGTACGATGGGACAACTGCTTTCTGCCGCTTTAGCTCGGATGGTCGAAACCTACGCAGACAGGATCGGCGGCCTCGTCGCTACTGGCGGCGAAAGCGCCCGCGCCGTATTGGAAACCTGGGGTGTACACCGACTACGATTAGTAAGCGAACTGGAGGCCGGTTTGGCGTGCTCCGTAACCGAGGGCTGGAGAGGGCTGTTACCGGTACTTACCAAGGCGGGCGCTTTTGGCACTCCGCAAACTTTGCTGAATTGCTGTGAGTTTCTGCACGGACTCGATCGCAGCTCAACAGTAAATCTTTACCAAAGGAAAGAGCCCTGAACATGGACCGACCGATTATCGCGATGACTATGGGAGACGCCGCCGGCGTAGGTCCGGAGATCATCATGAAATGCCTGGCCCATGCCGAGCTCTACGATCGATGCCGCCCCCTGGTGATCGGCGACGTCGAGCGGCTCAGGCAGGCGGGAGATATTGTCAGGAGCTGCCTTAAGGTCTGTAGCCTTTCCGTCGATGAACTAGGAAAGGCCACGTTCCAACTGGGCACGGTCGATTGCATCGATCTGAAGCTGATTCCGAAAGACCTGCCCTGGGGCAAGCTGTCCTCCAGGGCCGGAGATGCGGCCTTCCACTACATTGAGGTGGCAGCGAAGCTCGCCATTAACGAACAGGTCGCGGCGATCTGCACGGCTCCGCTGAACAAGGAAGCGCTGCATGCCGGCGGTCACAATTATCCTGGCCATACCGAATTGCTGGCGGACTTGACCGGTACACCTGAGGTTTCCATGATGTTGAGCACGCCGAAGATGCGGGTGTTACACGTAACGACCCACATCGGCCTGATTGACGCCATTGCGAAGATCGAGCCGGGCCTGGTCGAGCGAACCATCCAACGAGGCTATAGTGCGCTTCAGAAAGCGGGGATTGAGAGCCCAAAAATTGGCGTCTGTGGCATCAATCCTCACGCAGGTGAAAACGGATTGTTCGGTTATGGCGAAGAGGAAAAGAAAATCTTGCCGGCCATTGAATCCTGCCGCGAAAAGGGATGGAACATCGAGGGACCGCTGCCTGCCGACACCTTGTTTTTTCGCGCCCAACGGGGAGACTTCGACCTGGTCATCGCGATGTATCACGATCAGGGACACGGGCCGGTGAAGGTTCTTGGACTGGAGTCCGGAGTGAACATCACCGTCGGTCTTCCCGTAATCCGGACCTCGGTCGATCACGGGACTGCATTCGATATCGCGGGCACCGGAAAGGCCGATGAGCGCAGTATGCTCGAGGCGATGCACCTGGCTATTCAATTGACGCGAGGCGCTGTGGGAATGCCGAGGCCACATAGTTGAGTAGTGACCAGCCTGTCAGGATGCTTGATTGTAGGGCGTCTGCGCTGGGTACAACCCTATGTACCCGAGTTAGAGAAATGCTGGAGCTAGTACTATCCAGTATCCGAGAACTCTAAGCTGGCTGTCAGCTTTTTCGCGTGCTGCGCTTCGTGGCGGCCAACTTCCGCGGATTCGACTGAGGTGACAGCATGCCATTCCAGCCAGCCGCAACAAATGCCGTGAGCATCCAGGCAACCTGCTCCGAGTCGGATGCCTGGCACTTTCCGGAAGATAACCTCTCAACTCGTCCTGTATTTGCATTGTTGATCGCCAAAGCCCCGGAGGCGAAATAGAATGCCCAGCAAATCTGCTCGTAACTGACTTCGGGGGCAACTTTCTCAAGCAGCCTCAGAGCAGCAAATGCCACGGGATCCAGATACTCCGCGACAATTCCACGCTCCGATTCCACGGGATCACAAATTTCCCGGGCAATCAGTCTCGCAAAATCGAGTCCTCCTGGAAGGGAACGAAACTCCAGCTGGGGCTCAACGATGGCCGCGGCAATCTGATGAATATCGGTCGCGCGGTCACCGCTGATCTGAACATCGTTGAGGCGCTGTAACCTTTGCGTGGTCAGCAAATCCTCGCGACGACGGAAGAGCGCTCGATAGAGCCCTAGTTTGGACTCAAAGTGATAGGTGGTAAGAGCGTAGGGCACCTCTGCGGCCCGGCCTATATCTCTCATCGAGACTCCGTCGAAGCCACTCTTTGCAAAGAGCTGCTCGGCAGCCACCAGGATGCGCTCCTTCGTCAGATCTCCGCCCTCTCTCGCAACTACTTTTCGAACTGCTATCTCAGCCAAATCCTTGACTCCTCGCTGTTTCCCAAACTGTAGCCAGTTCCGTTTCCGACCGGTACATCCGATAGGTTGCGAAGTCTTGAAGAAAATCTGCAACCAAACAGCTTGACCGGTAATCTGATTGTACGTATTATCAAATTGATTGTACGTACAATCAACTATTGGCGCGACCGACAAACGGACCGCCACGGAGGAATATATGTCAACCGATCCAACGGTCGCACGAATCAGTCTTGTCGACCCGGAGAATGCGTCGCAGCCCATCAGGGACGCATTGGCCCAATTGCCCGGCATCAATGTCTTCCGCGCGTTGGCGAATGCGGAATCTCTTTACCCGAATTTCAGCGCTTATATGTTGCAACTCTTTCGACCGATGGAACTCGACTAAGCCCTCGAGCGGATGATCGTGATGCATGTGGTGAAGAGGTCCGACTGCTTTTATGCCTGGCGGCAGAACGTGGTCGTCGGCCACAGCGTCGGCGTGACCGACGAGCAAATCTCGGCTCTGGAAAGAGGCGAGATCAACGCGAGCTGCTTCGACGAAGCTGCACAGGCGGCATTCACTTTCACGAACGAGGTGATGGACCTTATTGAAGCCACAAACCGAAGCTTTAACGCCATGAAGAAGCACTTCTCGGATCGTGCCATCGTCGAGATGCTTTACGTGATCGGCACGTACATGATGGTCGCTCGCGTCCTGCGCACCGGCCGCATTCCCCTTGATGAGAGGCCTGCGGATTCACCGCAGTAACCAAAATCAAGCCTTCACACAAGTCCAATTCGGACACAGACAAGGAGAGAAATATGTCGGAGCATTCAACGTTTGGAACCTTCGGTCGTTATACCGAACTCACCGTCGACCAAATGACCCCGGAGCAGAAGAAAGCCTACGACCTTGTGGTCGGAGAGCGCGGCGAAGCCCCCGGGCCCTACAAGATCTGGCTCCAGAACCCGAATCTTATGCAGGTGATGGTGCCGGTTGGAAAGTACTTCCAGCGCAGTCATTCCTCTCTATCGGATGCGGAGCGTGAGATCGTAGTGAATCTGATCAACGCGAAGTGGCTCACATCGTACTCGAATCATGAGCACGAGAAGATTGGCGAAAACGCTGGGCTGCCCGCTGAAAAGGTCCAGGCTCTCATCGCTGGTCTCCATACCTCATTCAACGATCCTCGCCAACAGGTCGTCTACGACATGACAACGACGCTGATCGCGCCACGAATCGTTCCGCAGGGACTCTATGCGCGAGCGGTGAAACTCTTGGGCGATCGGGGCCTTACGGATTTGACGGTGCTGATCGGCTACTTCACCTCGGTCTCCCTTAGCCTTTCTGCCTACGACGTTCCCTCGAACGCGGTCGGTCTGAAGCGATAGCCGCATTACATGTACGGCGGTGTTCGATGCTCGCGCTGGACACCGCGGCGATGGAGGAAATCATGTCTCGCAGTCCTGTACCGCAAGTGAAACTCACAACCGTTGCCACTTTTCCAAAGAACTATTTTCTGGAGAATCTGGCCGTTCGTTCCGATAACTCCGTTCTCGTGACCGCCCTGAATCACAAAGAGCTCTGGTACGTCCCGCCCTCGGCGGACGGAACGGAAGTGAAGCCATTGCTCCTTTTCACCTTTCCCCAACTGGCAATGGGAATTGTGGAGGTCGAGTCGGACGTGTTCTACATCTCGGTTTCAGAGATTTACACCTGGAGTGCTTCCTACCTCTACCGCCTCGATCTAAACGGATGGACTCCGGGCGAGGCAGTGGAACCGACGCCGGTGCTTCAATTCCCAGACACCGTTCGTGGGCTCAACGGCAGTTGTCTGGTCGCACCGGGTCTTCTCCTGCTTGCCGATTCCTTTTCCGGACTAATCTGGCGAGTCGACCTCAATCTCCACACCCGGCAGCCCAAGGCCAGTATCTGGCTGAGGCACGAAAGCATGGGCTATTTCCCGGGTCAGATGAAGCCTGAGCAGCCGGGTATCAACGGCATTCAATATTCCCCGAAGCTCGGCTATCTCTACTACACTGCTACGGCCAAGCAGCTCTTCATGCGAGTGAAGGTCGATCCAAACACCTACGATCCCGTTGGAGAGCCGGAAGTTGTGGGCGGAGGGCGCATGTTCGACGATTTCTGTCTCGACCAGGATTCCGGTTATGCGTATCTGACAACGCATCGCCAGAACACGATCGACCGCTTGCCGCTCGAACCAACGAAGAATGATGCAGAACGAATCATTATTACAGGTGATCCCTTTACGCCAGCCTTGATTGGTCCCTCTGCAGGACATTGGGGTAGAGGGCAGGGAGAATACGGACGGATTGGATTCTTCACTACGGATGGAGGTACGGCCTCGCCACCCGAGGGCGGCGCGCAGCCTGCCAAATTGGTCAGAGTAGAGCTGTTGGAGGCTAATCCTTCCAATTAGCGTGACTCTCATTCAGGCTGATTACTCCACTGAGCGCGACTCCATAGAGAGTTGTGCTCACCTTTGCGGCACAGCAGGTAGAACCGGGATGGCGTTCACGGTGATGATTCCGAATCAGCCTGACATGGCTCTCGCACTTCTCCATCGCACTGATTTGTCAGCGAGCATTTTTGAAAAATCGTCGTAATTTTACAGTTCCCTTTCGCCTTACTCGAAGCGAAGGGCAGTGATTGGGTCCACGCGTGTAGCGCGTTTTGCGGGGATCCAGATCGAGAGCAGAGCAACCACGCTCAGGAGGATGGAGGTTGCCACAAAAGCGAATGGATCCACGGTCTTCACTCCAAAAAGAAAGCTAGCCAGAAAGCGTGTGAGCCAGAGGGCTCCGCCAGTACCGAGGGCCACGCCAATGAGCGTTAGCGCCATCCCCTGCCGGATAACCATGTTCCGAAGATTGGAAGCCGGCGCTCCCAGCGCCATGCGGACGCCGAGTTCCTGGGTGCGCTGCTGCACAGAATAGGACATCACCCCATAGACCCCGATGGCTGCCATGAGCAGACCTGCGGAGCCGAAGACAGTGAGAAGCAGCATGTTGAACCGCCAACGCGCTGTGTTGCGCGCTTCGATTTCATCCATGGTGCGGATGTGCGCTACAGGCAGGCCACCGCTGGTGGCGCGCAGAGCGGCGGTGATAGGCGCAACCAGCGTACGCGGGTCGACATCGCTGCGGATGATCCACCAGAGCGGCGCTACACGTGAGTTCAGCGCGGTTTCGAGGTCCGGCATCTGCGCCAGCGGGATATACATCATCGGAAAAGGCTCGCGGTTGGGACCGCCATCGTGGGTGTCGCCCACGACGCCGACAACCTGCCGCGGACCTTCAGCAAACGCCGGACCGGCAATGCCGGCTCCGATCTGGATTCGATCCTTTAGCGGATCGCCTTTGGGCCAGTATTGGCGCGCCATGGCCTGATTGATGACGACGACACCAGGGGCCGCGGCATTGTCTTGCTCGGTGAAAAAGCGGCCACGCAACAGCGGAATCTTCAGCGTATTGAAGTAACGCCAGGAAATCGAATAGAAGCCTGCGCCGCCGGTGGAAGGGCTATTCCCCTTGGGACGCCCGACAACATCAAAGATCATGCCGAAACCGCCGGCCATGGGCAGGCAATTGCTTACGCCAACGTCCTTGACTCCAGGGACGGCGAGTACGCGATCTGTGCCGTCGCGGATAATCTGAGCGACCGGCGCGGTCTTCTGAAAGCGGTCGCCGCTCATCGACATCGCCATGCTGATCACATTGTGCATAGCAAAGCCGGTATCAACCGCCTGCAAGTTGAGAAATGTTCGGATGAGCAAGGCTGCCCCGATGACCAGCACGAGAGTCAATGCCATCTCTCCGATGACAAGTCCGGCCCGGAGCTTGCCATTACGAAATCCGAGTCCAGAGCGGCTGGCGTTTTCGTTAAGCGTAGCGGCCAGGTTCGGTCGCGATGCGGTGATCGCTGGGACCAGGCCAAAAAGAATTCCTGTAAGAAGTGAAATGCCCAGCGTAAAAAGCAGGATGTTGCTGTCGAGAGTTACAGCCGCGCCATCTTCGCCGATTCGTGGAATATTGCCGGGATTGATGCCGAGCAACAGGCGAACGCCCGCAAATCCAAGAATGAGTCCGAGAAGTCCGCCCGCGAGTGAGAGGGTCAGGCTCTCCGTAAGCAGTTGACGTATGATTTGACCTCGGCCTGCTCCAAGCGCGGCGCGTGTGGCAAACTCTCGCTTTCTCGACGAGGCTCTTGCCAGAAGCAGGTTGGCAACATTGGCGCACGCAATAAGAAGAACGAAGCTGACAGCTACCAACAGGACCAGCAGAGGAAAGCGCGTATCACCGATCGTCGACTCCTGAAGGGAGGCGACGCCGAATCCGCCGCCGGGAGGGAGCGCGTTTTGGCCATAGCTGTGGCGGTATTCGTCCGCGGCGAGACGCAACTGGGCGTTGGCCTGCGTTAAGGTCACACCAGGCCTCAGGCGCGCGGCCACGGTGAAGTAATGGGCCATGTCCTGTGAATTTAGATCGAACTGGAATGGCACCCAGAGATCAGCCGGTGTATCAGTAACAAAGCCGCGGCCAATGACGCCGACGATCAGATACGGTTGCCCGTCAAGCTGGATGGTAGACCCCACAACATTCGGATTGGCTCCGTAGCGGCTCTTCCAGAGGCCGTAACTCAACACCGCGACCTGTCCACCGTGCGGGCTGTCTTCCGCGGCCGTGAAGGTGCGTCCCGCAACTAATGGAGCGCCGAACATGGCAAAGTAATCCGCAGAAACGTGAATGCCCTGCACTTGTTCGGGATGGTCGCCACCTGTGATATTGAGTCCCGCTCCACCGAAGTCATACGCCGCGACCTGTTGGAAAACGCTCGTTTGCTGGCGCCATATGTTGAACTTCGGTATGTTCGCGACCGGAAACGATCCCTGTGCGCTTGTGTTCCTTAGTTCCACCAGCGACTGCGGATCGGGGTAAGTGAGCGGCTTAAGCAGCACGGTGTTGATGACCGAAAAGACCGCCGTGTTCACGCCGATCCCGACCGCGATAACGAGAATGGCGATGATCGTAAACCCGGGAGTCTTGCCGAGCCCGCGCAGCGCAAAGCGCAGATCGCGCCATAGATCTTCAAGCCAGGGAATCGAACGATAGTGCCACACACGCTCACGTGTCGTGCGCGGATTACCGAAACGCAGACGGGCCTGCCGCCGGGCTTCTTCCGGAGAAAGGCCCCGGGCGGCGTTCGCATCCCGCGCATGGGCAAGGTGGGATTCGATTTCCTCGGCGAGGTCTTGATCTTTCCTTGTGCGGGCTGTGAAGCGCCGTATGTTCATCTGCGTTCCTCCTGCGTTATTCGACCGATTCACCGAGAATGAGGGCGATGGCACGAGTCATCCGCTGCCAGCGACCCGCAGCAGCGCTGAGCTCTTTCCGGCCTTTGCTGGTGAGCGTGTAGAACTTTGCCCTACGATTGTTTTCACTCACCCCCCACTCCGAGGAAACCAAATCGCGGTCTTCAAGGCGATGGAGCGCGGGATAAAGCGATCCCTGTTCAACGTCTAACGCGTTCTCTGAAGTGTTCTCGATAACCTGCGCGATCGTGTGCCCGTGTGCCGGTCCCATCACCAGCGTACGCAGAATAAGCATGTCCAGCGTGCCTTGCAGAATGTCTCCAGCATCTGGAGGTCTTTTCATAGCCACAACCATCTCTCCACTCGAATGACTATGGGAAAACATAATATTCCACTCGGATGACTATGGGAAGAATTATTTTGCCGGCCGTAAGGCGTTGCAATACGACATGCCACGATCAGGCCGGCAGGTCGCCAACCCGCCTTCCTGTTTGTCGACCACCTGAGCGTCATGTGCAACCATGATGAAACGGGTGAAACGAGATGCGGGTAGCAGTCGTATCCGATATTCATGGGAACCTCACGGCATTTGAGGCAGTCCTGGCAGATGTCCGGCAATGCTCGCCGGACTTGGTTCTTCATGGAGGTGACTTAGCCGATGGCGGATCTAGTCCAGTAGAGATCGTTGACCACATCCGCAGTCTTGGCTGGCCAGGCGTGATGGGTAACACGGACGAGATGCTTGTCCAGCCTGATTCGCTCGAGGAGTTCGCGTGCCAGTCATCGGCGCCGCCCATTCTCTGGAACATGATCCGCCAGATTGCAGCTGCAACCCGTTCCTCGCTCGGTGAAGAAAGGCTGGCGTGGATGAGTGAACTGCCGCGCCTAAAAATTCATGAGGACTTCGCACTGGTCCACGCTACACCTGAGAGTTGTTGGCGAACGCCTCCAGCAGAAGCGACTGATGCAGAGCTGGAAAATCTCTATGGCTCGCTTCGCCGGTCGATCGTTATCTTTGGGCATACCCATCGGCCTTTCGTTCGCTGCATTGCTGGGCAACCGCGACTCCTGATCAACACCGGAAGCGTCGGACTTTCCTTCGATGGCGATCCCCGAGCCTCCTATTTGATCCTTGACGAGAGTACCCCCTCAATACGGAGGGTCGACTATAACGTCGAGAAGGAGTTGAAGGCGCTTGCTTCCTGCGGTCTTCCGGGTGCACAATGGACCGCCAAAATGCTCGGCCAAAGCTCTGCCCAGATGCCGTAACCTCTCAGGCTCGATAACAGCTGAGTTGATTCTCGATACCAATGCCCGGATCGGCGCTTATCGTCGTGTCGATGCATTGGCAGGTGATCACTTGTCGACTGCGACTTGTTGCTTCCATTCATTCATCGCGGAGCAGAATCATCGGATCGACGGCAAGGGCACGTCGAGCGGGGATCAAGGCAGCGACGACGCCAACGCAGAGCATAGTAAGAATGACCCCGCCGAGGATGACCGGATCTTTCGGGGTTGCCTGATACACGACGAATGAAAGGACGCGGGTGGCCAATACGCCGAGGATCATGCCGGCTATGGAACCGATGGCGAGCAGCCGGAAAGTACGCCCGAGCGCTGCGCCGAGCACCTTGCGCTGATCGGCTCCGAGCGCTATGCGGATACCGAGCTCGCGGAGACGTTTGCTGACTGTGTAGGATGCCATGCCGAAGATGCCGGTAATGGCAAGCATCGCGCCCAGTAAGCCAAGCACGCCGAGAGAAACGGTGGCTACGCGAGCGGCGAAGAGAGCGGAATCCAACTCGTTATGCCACGTCCTGATTTCGAGTGGCAGAGCTGGATCGAGGCTGCGCATCGAGCGTTGCAATGCTGCGGCAATCTGTTGCGGGTCACGTTGTGATCGAACGACGATCCAGGTGTCGCTGGAAGGATGCTGGAGAAAGGAAAAGAACATGGCCGGCTTGGGATCTTCGGTGAGGGTTTGATACTTGCCGTCTTCTACAATTCCAATAACTTCTGCCCGCTGGCCTCCCCAGAATTTGAAATGGCTACCAACTGCCTTGTCGACGGAGCCGAAGACCTTGCGTGCAAATTCGCGATTCACGACGGCCACGATGGGAGCCTTGTCTTCATCGTGCATGGTGAAGGTTCGGCCGGCCAGAAGTGCAGTCCCGGCGGCGCGGAAATAGTCGGGGGAGACATTGAAGTTCTGAGCATCGGCTGCAGCGCTCGTCGGTCGGAAATCGGTAGTGGTATCGGTGTATACGTCGGAATCGCCTCCGCCGATACTGAGCGGAAGCCGGTCGGCATAGCCCACAGCCGTGACGCCCGGGATCGCGGCGGCGGTATCGAGCATGCGCTTCTGCATCTGCACGCGCTGGGCGGCATCATATCCGGCCATTTGCAGATCGGTGTGTACGAGCATCACTCCGTTAGGCTGAATACCGTAGTTGCTCTCAAGCGAACGAGCCAGGCCGCGCACGGCGACAAGTGAAGCGGTGACTAAAACTGCGCAAATAGCGATTTGCAGACCAAGAAGTATGTCGCGCAGTGTAAAGCGGCGCGTGCTGCCAACGCTTGTCGTCCCGGAGCGAATGATCTGCCAGGGATCGGAGCGGAGAATCTGGCGGACTGGAACCAGGCCGAAGAACAACCCACTGAAAACGGCCAGCAGAAAGGCCAGAGCATAGGTATTCACGTCCGGATTGACCGGCACATTGATCGGGATATTCGGAATTGGCCGCCATGTGCTGAGGGCGCGCAGGATGACCACGGCTCCCGCCATACCACAAATACCTCCAGCCAGAGAAACCAAAATGGCCTCCGTGAGGAGCTGGCGAAGGATGAGTTGGCGGGGCGATCCGAGAGCCATGCGGACTGCGATTTCGCGCGAGCGGTCCGCGGCCCGTGCGGCGAAGAGGCTGCCGAGATTGGCGCATGCGGCAAGCAGGATAAGACCTGCGAGGAGCATCAGCCCGAGCATAAAAGCGCGCGTAGGCCGCCCGAGAGTGTTTCCGGCCAGCCCGGGCCGGGATAGAGAGAATTTCAGGCCGTCATCGGATTTGGGATATGTCTTCGCCAGCGAATTTGCGATGGTGTTCAAGTCCGAGGTAGCTGCGGCTGGTGTAACTCCGGGCTTGAGGTGTCCTATCGCCCAGGCGTTATGGTTGCCGCGCTCTTCAAGTGAGTCCCAATCGGCGACTTGGTGCGCATCGACTATGGGAGCCCAAAAATCGGGCGCGAAGAAGAGTTCGGTGCCGCGGAAGTCGGGTGGAGCAACACCAACGATGGTGAAGGGATGCTTATTGATCTGAACAGTACGACCCACTGCGGCGGGGTCGCTGTTAAAGTGGCTGTGCCAGAGCGCATAACTCAGAACGATCTCGGGCACGCTGTTCGGCCCATGTTCTTCGGAGGCATGGATGAATCGGCCAAGGAAGGGCTGAATGCCGAGGGCGTCGAAATAATTGCCGCTAATCATGTAGGGCCAGACCACGGAAGGATTTCCGTGGCCGGTATCGAGCCCGACGCCCCCCATAATGTCGTATAGCACCAGAGAATCGAAGCTGCGATTCCTGTCGCGCAGGTCGAGGTAATCAGGATACGACTCCGATGGAGTCGTATCTGACCCGTAGGCTCGCTCCAGCATGAAGAGGTTCTCGGGGTGCGGCACATTGAGCGGTCGCAGGATCAACGCATTCAATACGCTGAACACGATTGCATTGGCGCCAATGGCGAGTGCCAGTGTGAGCACGGCGGTCAAGGCGAATCCAGGCGCTTTTCGCAACTGTCGTAAAGCAAGTTGTATATCGGCGTTCATGCTCCCCCTCGTCACGCATCGTCGTGTATTTCCCTCGGACTCCCGGCGGGGCCTGTATCGGTTGTACGCACGTTCAGGGGCGGCGGTTCCATTTGATGTTGCCAGTTCCTAGCGAAGACTTTCTGCCACGAGACAACCTCGGATTGAGGCCAGTATCACCGGTAATACGGAGAGCGCCGGGCTAAACCGGCATGTTGTAGGGGATGCAAGAGCCTTACAGGAAAGGAGACAGCGACTCCATCCTGACCTCTAGTCTTGCGGAACCCACCGCGAGGTGAGTTTCGAAGCGTAGGCCGGAGGCATTGGTGGGCGGAGTGATTGAGCTTCGAAAAGCCGGTAGATCAGGATGCCGACTCCCTTCCGAGTAGGAGGAAGGCAACACGGCAGCTGCGTTATCGCGAGTAGCTGTTCGGTCCTGCGTAGTCTGAGAACCCGCGCACGCTAAGAAACAACATGCACGAGAACCGGGAGATCTCAAGACACGCCTTCGAGAGTATGTGAAGGCCGGTCCGCGAAGGCCATAAACCGAACGGCGGACGTGCACGTGCTGGAGAAGTCGGACTGTGCCGTAATACCTGTGAACCGACCGAACAAGGAAGCAAAAGCTTCTGCGGAGGCCGGGGAGGAAAGGGCGCAGCTGGAGGAGGACATCGTTCCATCGCACATGCTCCTGACTCTGAGCAGGAATCAGCATGTCCCCGCGTTTGAACGGTACGCGTGAAGCAGGCCTCAGTCACTGGGCTCGCTCTCACGCCATTCATCCTTCAGAAGAGCCGTATGCGTAGACGCGCACGTACGGATCTGTGCGGGGGGCGACAGCAATGGTCGTCCCTACCGCGACAATTTTGCATTTTATCTTGACGTTTGACGGTGCGTCGCGGAGGCGGTGGAAATGCCGGATGGAAAGCGAGGAAAACATAAAACCGTTTCCCTCGCTTCCCCCAACCCTTGGAAATCGCCAAAGAACGACGATTTCACACATTCCCACCGCACGGCTACTGCCGCATTACAATGACATTTCTGCTTTGCACCAACACAATTGCACCAGATATCGCTGTCCATTGGGCACATTTTGGGCATATTCAAAAATTGCACTTGGAAGATACTGCAAAGACGATAGTTATATGGCGGAGGGAGAGGGATTCGAACCCCCGTTACCCTTTCGGGTAAAGCGGTTTTCAAGACCGCCTGTTTCAACCACTCACACATCCCTCCGCAGGGATTAAGCCATTAAGATGAATGACTTAGGAGTGCCGACTACTGCACGGATACTTACTCGCTGCACGATTACTGCACACTCAGCGATAATACGTGCCAGAGGATCCACAAATGGCGCGTCACCAGCAGGGGCATATCTATGAAGCATCCGGGTCATTTTATGTGCGCTATCGCGCTACACAGATTGTAGACGGCAAGGCAATCCGAGAGCAATGCAGTCAATGGCTGTGTGAGAAGGACGGCAAGCGATACAAAAACGTGAAGGACAAAAACGTCAAGCTTCTGCGCGATAAATTCATGCTGACGGTCAATGAGTTCGGCGCGCGCAAATCTCCACGCGAAATTACAGTCGTCGACTTCTACCAGAACACCTACCTTCCTTTCATCACGGCTAATCTCCGAGTGTCCACCGTGCACGGGTACGCAAAGATTTGGAAGCAACATCTCAAGTCGCATTTCAATCGCATGACCTTGAGGGAGTATCGCACGCATATCGCTTCGCAATTGCTTACCCGTCTCGCGGGAAAGCCGAGTCAATTAGGACGACAGAGCCTAAATAATATCCGCTCACTTGCGAGTGCGATCTTTACTCATGCTGTGAACACGGGGGTCATTGAATCGAACCCTTGGCACGATGCCAAGGTCCTCGGAAAGGTCAAACAACCTGCTGGAACCGCCCACTATACGCTCACCCATACAATCCAAATGATTGCTGCCTTAACGGGCTATCCGCAGGAGCAAGCAATTATTGCGCTCGCATGTTTCCTCGGGATGCGACCAGGAGAGATTCAGGGACTTCAATGGCAAGATATCACTCCAGATGGATGGATTCACATACGGCGCGCTATTGTGCGTCGTGTGATCGGAGAGACCAAAACACGGCTCAGAGCACCCGCGAGCATGTTGTGCTCTTGTGGTTTGCCATTGTTAATGTGTCAGCGGCTACCGCTCATAGACCCCGTGCGGGTGATGTTGGATGCGTGGCGGGACGTCTTCGACGATAGCTTGAACGTGACTAGTTGGATCTTTCAGAACAGGATGGGTAAACCCGCAGACATAGCAGATATAAACAGGCGCATCATAAAACCCGTTCTGCAAGCCCAAGGTATTGAGTTTAAAGGCCTATACCCGGGCCGAAGAGGAGCAGCTACGATCCTTACAGAACTTACAGGCGACGCGATCGCCGCGCAGCAGTTACTGAGGCATACAGATTTGGCCGTCACAACCAAAAACTATATTCAGATGCTACCAGCATCGTTAATGAAAGGAGTTAAGCTGCTGGAGGCTGCGATTGCTGAAGCTCGTACTGCTCAATCTCATTCAGCCACTTCTCAAGGCTAGACCGTCGGAAGCGTAAATTACCATTAATTCTTAAGAGTGGAATAGGTATCGGCATGCGCTCACGACCACGTGCGCGAGTCATCTCGTGTATTTGCCCTTTCGTCATATTCAGGAATTCGGCTGCCTGCTCCACGGTGAGCAACTCCGACTGCACAGGGGCAATCCTATATTGGACACCTGCATTCATCAACTGTGCTCCCTGGCCTCGATAGCATGACTCTCCAGCCCGCGAAACGTCCAAGATTTCTTGTCGCCATCGTTTTTGTCTACGTCTGATACCGGGTAAAGTGACGCTCGAAAGCCTTCTTCTGAATCTCCATGGCCGCATCGCAATTCGTGCTTGTGCAGTTGGCTTGGAGTAGTTCCGCGGCCTGCTCGCTGCACGAGCTTCTTAGCTAAACGCCTCGTCGGCTCGGAATCGGACAATCGTCAGTCCCAGCGGATTCACAGCGAGTTCATTGTTCTCCACGTTTTCGCGGAAGACATAGGTGACGCTGGCGGTCCATCGTTCCCGCTTGATCTCGGAATGATCCGCAGGGTTCGTATACACCTTCTCGAATTCAATTCGAGCTGAATATGGCGACTGTCGCAGATCATCAAGAATGACATTCTTGATCTTGACATCGACATACGGAAGTGATCCCTCCTTTACGTAGGTTTGAATGACGTTGTCCTTACGTTCCTGGTCAATCACGGCATGCTGCACGTCGCCATTCAGGAAATAGAGCGCGTTGGTCTGATCGCGTTCGATGGTAAAGCGATTGCGGCTGAAATAGAGCTCAGCCCAGCGCGAGAGGTAGTACTTGTTCTCCGCCTCCTGGGGCCGGTACTCAAAGTTGCGATAGTCGATCGCCTCGGCCCTGCCAACGTCGTTGATGCGCACGATCATTGGGTGCATCTCAGCCAGGGCTCGCTGGCTCTTGTAGACCAGGCCTGCGAGCGCAACTGAAACTGCTGCCAGAACAAGGATTGTCACCTTGAGGTAGGTATTCATGACGATCGGGTCGCCGTACTGTTCGAGATAACGCTCGGCGGCGCGAGTGATATCGGGAGATGTTTGGCTTTTCATGTCGACCTCCTAACCCATCAGTCCTCTTGTAGCCACTACGCTTGCAATCCCCAGGCCTGCGTCATGACCGCCGGTATGTCCGGAGAAAAGAGCAGCAGTCATTGCGGGGATCTTGAGCAGAATGAAGCCTGTAATGAAGCAAAGAATCAGCAAGGCAGGCATCAGGGTAACTAGCTTTTCCGGGCTATTGACGTTCATAGCCCCAGTGGTCAGATAGGAGATGAGCAAATGGCTCATCACGCTCATCGTGGCCGCCGCTACGACTTTATAAAACTCGAAACCAAGGAAGGCCTTTAGCCATCCCCAAAACAGAAAATCAGTTTTGTCGAAAACCATCCAAGGAATGAAGATTGGTCCCAGCAAACCAACTATCGTCGCGCCGATCGCGCCGTACGCTATGATCACTCCGATTAATGCAGTCAAGATGCTTAGAACGATCTGCACGGTAAAGGAGCAGAGAAGTTTATACGGTTCGGTGAAGGATGGAGAAAGATTTCCCACTTGTGCGAGTGCGGTACGAATCGTATCTTGTACCTCTTGCGTCGAATCGTTAGCGATGTAATCGACGAGGCTGCTTGTTCCACCGCGAATAAACCCTGTCAGCGAATAACCGATGCCCGGAATCGCGCCGTTATAAAACCTGACGAAGCAATAAGCGAAGGTGATCAGTAGAAAGAAGTTCAGAAACCTCGCCACGCTGAACCCTGGACCGCCTTGCGCCGAGGCTAGAGCTTCTTGCATTCCAAACCAGACGAGCATGATCGTCGCGAGCGACAGGACCATGTGCAGTCCAATGGAATCCATCGACGGCGAGACTGTCGCCGTGAGATTGTCACAACCGTTTTTGATCAAAATGAGGAAATCCATGACGACCTCGCGTATCGATCAGTAGTGAAATGCCCACTGCGTTCCTGCAGTCGTTTGTTGGGGCGTAACCGAGTTAAAGTTTTGCTGATATCCGTTGCCGAGCAAAAACAGAGACTTTAGGTTGTCCTGCTGGACCTTCTGCCCGACCATCTGCTGCAGCGCCTGCGTTTGCAGCATCTGATTTGTTTCCTGTTGCGTGCGCAGTTCGATCAGCAGCGCCTGGTTGATACGCTGCAGCGTTGCCATCTCTGTGTGCTGAGAAGGATCCGGGGAATGGCTGGCAGATTCTAGTTGACTTATGTCGGCTTCACGCTGCGCTGCATTCATGCGGATCGTGCCGATCGTTTGCAGACTGGTGGCATTCGCAGAATCCGACAGGTCGACAGTGGCTCCCTGGGCAGCGATCACTTGTTGTCCCTGAGAACTCAACGAACTGTAGCCGGGAAGTTGCCCGACACGCGGAATGCTTGCCGATTCATTGGCTCCGGCGGCTCCGTATCCGTTTAAGGCTGCATTGATCCATTGCAGCGAATTGCCATACGTGTTCGCAGGCTGGGTTAAGTTCGTCCACTGCTGACGACCGAGGTTGACATAGGAGCTGTAGAGAGATTGCGGAAGACTCGCCATCTGCCGTGCAAGGTTGTAAGCTCCGATTACGTTTTGCGTGGCCTGAACCGTGGTTGTGTAAAGTTGTTTTGCCTCCAGGATCTGCTGGACTGCATGAGCAGACTGGGTCGGGTCATAGACGATGCCCGACCCGAACTGAGCCCGCGCTACTGGCGAAGAAACTGCCAGAGAGATCAGGAAAATTGTCGATGCCGTTTTCATAAAAACTCCTTGAGTTGTTACTGCTTTGCACGTTCATCCTGAAGGCGCTTGTATGCGTCTTGAACTTTCTTATCCTCGTCTGCACACTTGGGACTGACCACAGGAGGAACCTTGAGATATTCTGCAGAGCAATCTTTATGAAACTGAGCCGCTAGATCGTCATACTGTTTTTGGAGCGCATCGACCTTAGACTGATGGCTCTCACACCCTGCTAAAGCAAATGTCATTACAGCGACCAAAATTAAGAATCGTGATTTGCGGTGCATGTCATCTCCTAGAACGTTTGTGCGATAGTGTGGTTTTCATACGCAGGCAAAAGCATGTCCTGCGTGAAGTAGACTTTTACGCGGTGTCCTTCCCGGATCGTGATGGTCGGCGGTATTTGCATG
>Ga0206906_1041_pt1 | contig 20947 bp, 24 predicted proteins | sample Alteio_BWOrgHeat_79_FD_152935 | JGI IMG/M metagenome (GOLD analysis project Ga0206906, IMG submission 152935) | Enriched cells from forest soil in Barre Woods Harvard Forest LTER site, Petersham, Massachusetts, United States -... | ecosystem: Environmental > Terrestrial > Soil > Temperate forest >...
AACAGCATGATCTTTTCGTAATGTCATCGAAATCGTTGCCGGTCCCGGTTTAATATCAGGCGGTGCGATGAAATCGAGGGTCAATCCGTCCTTCTCCAAGCCGCAGGATTCGACGTATAGCTCCCATTTCTTCCCGTTCTGTTCCAGTTCAAGGAAATCGCCCATTACGACGCGTGCCCAATCATTTGAAATGCGACGGTGAAGAGTTGCCCACTGTTCCCCAAGCGACATGCTGCCATAACCGACATTATCCTGCAATTCTTTTATTGCCGAGGTCGGATCAATAACGGTAGCAGGCAAAAAACCCTCGCCGATAACGGTTATTTTTCCGAGTGCTGCAATATATCCTGCCTGAATTTTATTTAGGGTACATTTCATTTCCGCAGTAATGGTAAATGCATAGGGGACACTTGCATCACGGTCGTTAAGAAGAAAAAGTGTTGCATCGCCTGCCTCGAATTTTTCGGGTACCATAAATGTAGCGATGACGCTGTCTCCTTCGGAGAGATAGGAGCCAAGCGAAGTAAACACTTGCTTTCCTTTTTGCTCGATGCGTAAAATGGGTATATCCGATTTAACCCATGCTAAAAGTTTATCTGCAGTGCATTTATTACGCGAGATCGGATGATCGGGTTCGGGATTCTCGAAGATGATCGTCGCAAGCTGACCTGCCGCGATCTGTTTGGGAAATGAGTAGACTTTTAGGCGCCTTGCCCGTGCGGATGACCCGATGAAAATAAATGCCGAGACAATAATAAAAACCAGAGATTTTCGCATAGTTATATCCTCCATATTTGGTACGACAACATATTTTGTGGCACTGTGCGATAAGTGATGCAAGGATAACACGAAAGGGGCGAATTCAATTCTATGTAAAAAATCTACAAAAAAAAAGCGGGAAAATCCCGCCTTTAATTTTAACGATGTGAAAAAAGTTACTTGGTTGCCGGTGTCGGCTGTGCCTGATCCGGGGGCGCAGATTGCGGGCTGCTGTTTTGAACCGGCTGATTAACAGGCGGAGGCGCACCGCCTTCGCGGACGACATTTTGAAGCGCCGCTCCGCTGCTCGATGGCAGGAAAACTCGGTTCGCAATAAGTGTCAAGAGCACAAAAGCGCCGGCAATAACGATAGTTGCCTTCGTTAAGAAATCCGAAGCACGGCGTACGCCGAACATCGTTCCGACCGATCCTGGCGCTGCCAAGCCGCCTGCAAGTCCGTTACCCTTAGCCGCTTGCGCCAATACAACGAGCGTCAAAAGAATACACAATAAAATGATTAATATAACGATTACTGTAAACATCGAGTATTTCCCCTGATAAAAATTTGGGCATTGGAAAACACGAAATGCCGGAAAGAATTCCAATTTTAGTATCGCCTGCCTATGAACGACAGAAGTTTATTTTCAATCCTGTGTCACAAAATGCCTATTTTGCGTGTCATACTATTATAGAAGCCAATATCGGAACTTCCGGATGCTCCTTTGAGTTTTAGGTACTGATCTTATAAAGTGTGAGACTTATGGATGTAGGCGGGTTCCATTCAGGCCGCTTGTTTCCAGAGTCAAGGTGAGAGAAAAGACCCAGTGCCTACGGGCGCTGGGTTTATTTTTTCATAGTAGGGACAAGCAATTTTTGCTTGTCCTTTTTATTTTTAGTACTTCCACGGATAGCTAAAATAATTTTTATTTCCCGAAGCTTTATTCCCCAAACAATTGTTATCCGCCCTCAATAATAGATATTCATAAGATTTTCTCATCATGGAAATGGCACGTTTAGCACGACTACAAAAAACAGTTCGCGATCACGGGTTGGATGCCCTCCTCATTACTCATCTACCAAACATCCACTATCTCATCGGATACTCCGGTTCAAATGGAATTCTCATTTGTCCTGCACAAGGCAAGCCGCATTTTTTTACTGATTTTCGGTACAAGGCGCAAGTCAAGATCGAAGTTGCCGGTGCAAAGATCACGATCGTTGACCGCGAGCGTACCTTGCTCGATGCAATAGTCGATAAGCAATTATTTTCGGATTTCGACGCAGTCGGTTTCGAAGAGAACCGAATTCTTTTTTGGGCGCATGATTTCCTGCGCAAGAAATTCCGTCACCTGAAAATGGTCGCCAAAAAAGAAATGGTCGAATCCATGACCATGATCAAGACCGATGACGAGATCGCAATGATCCAGAAAGCGGCAGATATCGGCGATCAGGTCTTCACAAAAATTCTCGATATTATCAAGCCCGGCATGACGGAGCTGGAAGTCTCGGCAGAAATTTCCTATTACACGAAAAAATTCGGCGGAGAAGGCGATGCTTTTGAAGTGATCGTTGCAAGCGGAGAGCGCTCGGCGCTTCCGCATGGTCTGGCAAGCGAGAAGAAGCTGAAAAAAGGCGAGATGATCACGCTTGATTTCGGCGTACGATATAAAGGATTTAATTCCGATATGACACGCACTATTGCGCTCGGAAAAGTCTCGACGGAATTACAAAAGATGTATGATGTCGTCCGCGTAGCTCAGCAACGCGCCATCGATAAAGCAAAACCGGGAATGAATGGGCGCGAACTCGATAGCGTAGCCCGCGATTATATTACGCTTCATGGTTATGGCTCGAAATTCGGACATGGAACAGGTCACGGTCTTGGAATTGAAGTTCACGAAATTCCGATTATCGCTCAACGCGGCGAAAGATTCAATCTTGAACCAGGTCAGGTCTTCACCATTGAGCCAGGAATTTATATTGAAGGGATTGGCGGAGTCCGCATCGAAGATGACGTTATCATGCGCAAAGAAAATGTAGAGGTGATCAATAAATCACCAAAGGAATTGATCGTGCTATAATCTTCGTAGGGGCACATTGCATGTGCCCGCTTTCACATTCAGCAAACCCTTAAGGAAGGCACGCGCAGCGTGCCCCTACGGGACAATCACCGTATCTCGAAGTGTATCCTTCAGAAGCTCCGTCGTAACAGGCTGAATCGTCGTGATAGCAAGCCAGCCTGTGTGCTGCCCTGATGCAAGACCCGCTCTTGCGCCTGCTTTGATTGTATGCACAACTATGGAATTCGCAAAATCCGATGTATTGTAGGTAATGGACGATGTATCAGCACTATCGATCTTTAAGGGGAAGGGGCAGGTACAGGAAAGATCATACGCGTAAATATTCGTATCCGGCGCAATGCCCATTATTCCTTTCGTTCGAATTGCAGGTGAATATGTTTTTATCGCAACAAACGTTACAGGCGGAGACGGTGTGATCGTCGGCGAACAAGAATCGAGCGTCATCGCTGCCAAAATAAGTATGCAGAAAAGTGTTTTCATAATCAGAATTATAGATTAATAAAATCAAAACGAACGTCAAGACGTTCCACTACTTAAGATAACGCTTTTCAAAGCCAAAAGATACAAGATTTCCCCATTTTTTTTGAATTATTATGTCATTCCGAAGGAGCCGAAATTCGCTTTAGCGAATTTTGGCGACTGAGGAATCCCCTAAAGATTGGTAGACTTTTACGTACTACAAACTGTCAGGGGATTCCTCACATCGTTTTTTTCACTTCGTGAAAAAAATCGGAGCCTGCACTGAGCGAAGCGAATGTGTTCGGAATGACATGAAAATTAAATAGACTCTTTATTATGCTCGTAACCACCGAAGCCATCGTGCTCAGATCCCGCAAGCAAGGCGATACATCAAAGATCGTCTCGCTTTATACGCTGGATTTCGGCTTAGTTGACGTTATCGCCAAAGGCGCGCGTGAGATGAAATCCAAATTCGGCTCTGCTCTTGAGCCTTTTACTTATTCCAAAGCGACATTCTATAAAAAAGACGGGCGCGATCTGCATCTCCTCTCGAATGCCGAAGTCGTTACTCCTTTTCGCAATCTCCAATCCGATCTGGAACACATAGAATCAGCGACAAAAGTTATTGAACTTCTTCTCAGAGCACAGCATCACGAAGAATCGCATCCCGAGCTGTTCCGACTCGTTAAAGAAACGCTGCAAGTGATGAATGAAAGCAAATCGGTTGCTTCGGTGCTCTTTGCCTACTATCTGAAATATATTTCATTTGCCGGATTTGCTATGAAGATCGACGATGATACTGCTGATGCCGATGTCACAAGATATTTTGACATCGAAAAAGGCGAAGTGATAGAAGTGCATTCCTCATCAAATGCGCATAGTGAGCGGCTCCAGAAATTAACTCCGGAAACTTTTGCATCGCTCAAGCATTTATCGCGATGCGACATTAAAAATTCTTCCAGCCTGCGCCTATCAGCCAATGCAAGATATGTACTCGATAGCCTTTTCCGGGCTTATTTCAGCGTTCACATCGAAGGGATGCAGCACCACAAGTCCAAAAGCGGAAAAGTATTTTCGGCGATGGGGAAGTGAGAATGTAAAATTAAAAATGTAAAATGTAAAATTGGAGGGGAATGTCATTTCGAATCGAGTCTGATGCGACGAAGGAGCAGCAGACGTAGTGAGAAATCTTTAATAAAATAGATCCTTTTTTTTGAAAACCGGTATAAAATTATTGTTCATATCTCCGCTTCCCAACGAGCCTGTAATCATTTTGCTCCAGAGCCTTCACGACTGCCTCGCGATTTTTATAGATGGAAATTGTCCGGTAGCGGTCTAATCCGTTGGCAGCATAGAAGATCATTGCTGAAGCGAATGCCGAATAGAGCCACACTTTTACCCATCGTTGTTTCATCGGCTCACGAAGCGAGTGCAAGGCATAAATGACCACGAGCGGAAAAAACAGGACGGCAGCATGTGAAAGGGGGACCGTCAGCGAGAAAAGCGATGAGATGAAAAAGAGGATGAATCCTACAATAGAGAGATTAGTTACCCGGCGAGTCATCGGATCATTTTTATTCTTGCGGAAAAAGGAAATGAGCAGCCAAAGCGCCTGCAAAAGCCCCGATATGATAATAATATACATGAAGGGAATTGCCCATGGAAATAAGTCTTGAAACCTGCCGCTATCGAATGCATCTAAGGGTCTGAATCTATTCAGATCGAAACAGGCATAGCCGAAATATATACCCAAGAAGCTTGAAGAATTGCGCGAAGTGCTCCGGATGGAATTCAAGCAATGAAGAAACACTTTTTCCCTCATTGTTTGTCAGACCAAATTGTGTCAGGGTGGGAATAAGCAAACTTGCCGTGGTTACACAGCCGGCAAGAAACGATATACTGCTTTTAATTATCTCATTTGTATTTTTTGATCTCAGCAAATAATAAAATGCAACGACAGTGAATGGGATCAGTAATACCCAGGACATGTGCAATTGCATGATCCAGAATATCGAGAATCCAAGAAAGTAATAGCATAGCCACTGCTTCACAACATATATTCTTGTTGAAGGATAAATTTCAAATATTCCAATGAAGAAAAGTATCGCTCCGGGAATGACATACGAGGGATTGATGATCCGTGTGAAATAACAAATTGACCATGGAATGAGGAAGACATAGATCCAAATGAAAGTCCTCGAAAGATCCGGCAGACGCTTGGATGAATACCAGGCAAGAAATCCGAGGCTGAGCGTTAGGAGAATATTAAGAATGATATACGGCGCTTCAGGAATCATCCAGAGATACCAACCGGCAGTAACAAGATAGCCTTGCAATGCACCGGGAATCTGTGAGGCATTATAGACAACATCCGCCCCGAAATACGGATAGGCATGAGTCGTAAACGATTTTAGTCCGATGAGATAAATTTGGATACTATCGATATCCAGAGGATTCCAAAATTCCTGGCTGAGACTATAGAGAAACCGAAAAATGATTATTCCTATAACAAATAGCGGAAACCAGTTGCGGGGAAAATTTTTTTGTACGTTCATGAAGAACAAATATACGAAGAGGATAAATGTCTGAAGTATGATTTCAAGAGATTTTGAAGATTAAGAAGATAAAAAATCTCAGAAATCTTTTTAATCTCTTAAAATCATGGTTCAGATAATATTATCTTCCGCGTAATCACTCCCTTCGCTGTCTGCAAAACCAGGAGAGCAAAGCGCGTATGTAGGTCGCTCACATCAAGCGTATATATTCCCGCCGCAGAAATATCGAGCTTCGTCCGCGAGAGGAGTCTGCCATCGATGGTATAGGTTATTATGTGAACTAACGTTAACTGATCACTTGTTCTCCATCTATTAGAAATAGGAGAATATTTTTATGGATTTCAAAATAGGCGATAACGTTCAACACAACTCAGGTGGACCGATTATGACAGTCGAATATGTCAATCCTCATGGTGAGAATGGAAAAGTAAAATGCAAATGGTGGATCGAGGAAACGAAATCTTTTAAGGAAGGTACTTTTGATGTCGGCACAATAAAACTTGCGCCCAAAGCTGATTCCGGGGCTATGCCAATATACACAACCGGTAGTTTAAGCAAAAAATAATTCAACGAGTATGAAAATTTATTTATACTTCTTTGCTCTTGTTTTAAGCTCTTTTTTGCTTTCATCATGCAAAAACACAACCGATTCAAGTAGTGGGACTCCAGCGAGTGCAACTAAACAAGATCTGTTTCCACTCTCGGTTGGAAATCATTGGACATATCATACGAAAGGGTATGATCTCAATACAATTGATACGACGTACACTATTCTCATTGCGAATGAAGAGACTTATCAAGGTCACGATGCATTCGCCTACACTGCTTCCAACTATTGGAATGATGGTATTTATTATCGATCAAATTCAGATATTTATAACGTTGTTTCAACAACTTCCACTTTCTTGCTTCGATACCCTATGAGTGTAGGAGCATCTATAGTTGTTCTGGATACCGTTTATTCCAACGGCCAATTTAACAAGCTTACCTTTATATTAAAAGATTCGAATGAAGCGGTTTTGGTGCCAGCAGGTACGTTTATATGCTATCACTACGATCAAGTACAGGTTGATGGAACGCCTTCCATGATAGATACTAACACCAAATCGTTTTTTTACTCTCCAGGTGTAGGGCTTGTTCAACAAAAAAATTATCAGAAATCCTATAGCATGAAAACAACAAATTTAGAACAAGCATACGAACTTGTAAATTATCAAGTAAGTAAATAATTCCTTTGTTATCCTTTCAAAAAAACAATGTATAATTTTTGGTCTTGCTTACCGGTTATACAAATTAGTGCTGGGGAAATCGTACTTGTTATTGTTTCACTTATCGGAATATGGATTACAGCACGGAATTCTAACCGAACTTTGACATTAACCAGAAAACTTTTTGAAGCCGAACACCGACCATATGTAGGAGACGTAACAGACAAGCTTTACATGGAAGACGACTTTGACGTCAAGCTAATAAATTTTGGCTCAGCCGGTGCTCATAATGTCATCATTAATACGGAATTTTCTAAAGATGGGGAAGAATATTTTCCTATTGGCAGATACCCGAACAAACCTATAGATATTTTCCCGAAAGAAGATGATCAAAGGATTATTATCGAGAATAGATTCTTGCTTGGGAAATTAGCGGGAGGACATTTAGAGACCCATTCTTTTTTTCTTCGGATCAGAATAAAATATGAAAGTTCTACAAAGGAGAAATATGATTATTGCAAAATTTATCAGTACACACCGCATGATAAAAGCTTGAACACTGTCAGCTCTACCTTTACTTAAAAATAAAGCTTTAGTCCCAACATATTTTTCTTTTCGTATATTAATTCCATGATTGGTAGGCACCTACCGCCTTTCGGCGGAATGTAAAATTAAAAATGTAAAATGTAAAATTGGGGAAAGGGAATGGAAATGTGCACAGTTATATTTACGAATTACAATGGGTTACAGGAGCTTGTTCCGGAATTTAGTGCTTTGGGCAAAAATCTTAGTTCAGGGATAGGAATACTGCGCGCGCGCAGAGACTAACATACGTGTTTTAGACACCACTCAGGATCCCTCAAAAAAGCACTAATTGCTGATACTTAGTACTTAAATATCCAAGGGGGCTTGAACCCTCCTGTTCGCAGGATTCATACCTACGTCACACATTAGTTTCGCAATCTTATACGCTTTATGAGCAATAGCCGTGTGATTGCCTTCGTTCGTGTCCGTGTTAGGATTGGCAAGAAGTCCAGATAATGCCATACCAGCAAAAAAATCTTCTGCCGCAATTCCAGCTACAGGATCATCATAGCCCACATGTCTTTTTTTTGCCGCAATAGCTCTTGCTATCCGAGTTTGAATTGGTATTGCCATAGGTCGTATTGAATTATCATTATTAGGAACGGCTTCGGCACTTTCATGATCAGGATTTTCGTCTGAATCCGAAAGAACGAGTCGCCGACGTATTGATTCGAAACGATAAAGGAATTGTTCAATTCCTGTGCCATCAACCTTCAACCAATACTCTTCCGAGATTTGTCTTGAAGGCATTAGAACGTATAGAATTGCCAATGCTAAAAGAAAAATATAATCTTTGATCTTCTTCATTCCGAATAAGTCATATAACGAATGTCAATCTGAAATAATCCGTATTTTTGCGATATGATTCTAAACTGCCATTTCCTTTCTTGGTGCGATTTGACTCCCGTTGAACAAGCGGCGTGGCTTACAGTTATAATTACAGCCGTCTATACATTTTTTACTTTATTGCTTTGGAACGCAACTAAAAACAGCACTAAAGCCATACGTGATCATTTTACCATAGAAAAAAATCCTTATATGGGTATTGAGGGAGCAAAGTTGTCATTAAATGAGAAAAAAAATGACAAAAACCCTAAAGAAGCGGACGCATTTTTAACAATCAATTTTAGAAATTATGGGAAACTTCCAGTGAATAATGTTTTGCTAATGGCGGTATATGGCGGAAAACTGGAAGAAATAGGAAAGGCAAAATTAGGAACGAAGTTGCCAACTCCGACTGCATTTCCTGATACCTTGCTGTTTCAACCTATAGATATGAGTAAGTATGACTATGAAACGGTTGTCGAGCACAAGGGAGAATTATTTTTGAGAATTGAATTACATTATCCGAGTCTTGATAATGAAGATTGCATCCATTACTATTTGGGTAGATATATTCACTCACATAATAATTTCGGAGTATTGGAATCTTGGGCTGGAAAGACCAAAGATTGTCCTTACGAAGTTGATAAAACAAGAAAATATAATACCCCAATAACCCCACTAAAAGTTGTGCCGAGTAAGAAAGCAAGTCCGGCGCAGGAAGGACAAACCCCTGATGTACCTGCCACAAATGCAGAGGATTAATAATCGAGAGGTAATATTACAAGGATACATCCAAAAAAACCTCAGAAACAAAACCCATATTTTTTTGTTGTAGTAGCACACTCTATACATAGACTATATAAACATAGAGTCGTTAGCACTAATGGGAAAAGAATTTAGAGAATTAGCCAATGAAAAACCTTTGCTTTTCATGTGGATGAATGAAAACGATACTTTATTTCCGGAAGAGTATCCATATCAGTTCGGCTTCAGTTGCTATGACGGAGACCTGCTGGACAGGATCGTATTCCCAGTCTTCGAGATCATTCAGCATAACTGGAATATAGATATTAACTTACTTTTCTCGAAGTTATGTGCCAACGATGCTAAGAACGAGATTATCTCAATGCACAGGCTCATAAACAGAGTTATATCGTTCGAGGAAATAACTTTATATAAAAACCTTGCCTTATTACGGATCAAGGTTTCAGACCCGACTGACGAATACTTGCTATGGTATTTTCTCATCGAAGGGGAGGTGCATTATGAGTTTTTTATGATGCCATCCATGAAAGTGCCAACTATGTCAATAAGGGATATGTATTTTCGAATATCATAACTTTCCATCAGCTATGAGTTCCTCTTTCATATCATTCCAGTAAGCTGAGAAAATAGCACCATGCACTTCCTCTAAAAAATCAAACATAAGCGAAATGGCAAAACCAATAAAATTATGGTTGAAATAGATGAAAGTGTCATCTTCTAACCAGATATATTCTATTTCCAGTAGATATTTCCTTAACTTTTCTTCATTCTTTAATCCAAATAATTTTCCATCATTATGGACTATGGCATTCCTTAGCAGGTTGAGAGACAGAATTTGATTCCAGTGCAATAGTTCATGCTCTAATCCATTCTCTTTAAGATAAGAGTATACTTTTCCTACACCTCTGCTTCGAGTAGTGTATTCTTTAAAACGAATTTTGCAAATATCTTTTGGGCTAAAATCACACATCCGGAGTAGCAATGACTCAAAGCTATGAAATGTCGAGATAAAAATGCTCGACCAAAGTACTCTTGGATAATTTTCATATATTTCTATTCTTTCTAATTCGAGAATATCATCGGCTTACAGTAGAAAAAAATAAACGAATGGATACTTTCAGGAAAGACCATTCCGCTAAATTTCTTGCTAATTCAACTTACTCAATTCTATCGGAATTGGATGCTTCAACTCTTTATAATAAAATAATGAAGGAAATAATTGTTGAAGAAAGAATAGAGGATAGAGTGTTTGTTGGAACCCTGTGTGATCAAATCCGCTACAACAAGCAGATGGATATTATGTCAGATGTGGAGATATTTGCGGAGCGAGTGAGAGATCACTTGGCTTAGAATAATTTTCTTCTCGAATCCTTTTTTTAATGTCATTGAGTGTATCCCAATACTCCATTATATAACTGGCACGCAACAAGGCAATTATTATATCAGTAGCTTTTCTTTCGTCATCTGCTTCCGGTACTATCAGGTATCCTTTTCCTACCTCTGTAATCTTCATACTTTTTTAGATTCTATAATTAGGTTTTTCCTGCCTTTGATTTTCCTTAGAGAATTCATCATCAATATTCATCTCTGGTGCTTCCGCTATTTCTTCTACTCCACTTTGAATGTCTTCCTCACTAAACGCGGGGACATCTTTCGAATTGCCTGTTGTAACTTCTTCTTTGAGAATATCGGCAAACAATATTATCTTAGGCTGTTCCATTTCTTTTATAGTAAGTATGGCGAGAAATCGCTTAAGCTAAAAAATATTTAAGAAATTCATAAACCAATTCGTTGAGTGATTTTATACCTGTCATCTCTATAATCGAAAGCCGGTCTTGTTCCTTCTAATATATCAACCAAAATTTGATTGATCTCTGGATTTTCTATCGCTCCAAATTTTACTTTAACTTCATTTCCATTCGATTTATCAATATTGATATTGATTATTTGTTCGGAATCACACACGACAGCAATGTTGGGAATGTGTGTAACGATAATCAACTGTCTTCTCGCCTTTGCTTTTTTCATGAATGGGACTAATATCCTGTAGATACTCTGATTGTCCAAATTTTCTTCCGGTTGATCAATTATTAAAGGGATCTCTCTGTTATCCAAAACCAAATAAAAAACAAGTAGAAGTGCACCGCGTTCGCCGGGAGAAAGCTCTGACAGTTCCTTATTGTTAAGTTTTAGCTCAAATGTAGCCTCAAGAAAGTCGAGATTGAAGAGGAAATCATACAATTCTTTAGTATCTGCAACAAGTTGTTTTTGAAGAGTCCTTTTTTCATTCCCATGACCATCACGATGATCGGATCTGATATGCTTAAGTATCTCATCAATAAATATAACTAATGTGTTTTCTTCATTAAAATTTAAACCATCGTATAATTTACTTAAGACTCCATAGCCTTCTTCCTTTCCATGAAAGCTCCCACGTACAGCTTGGTTTACGAATCTTAAAAAGCTGTGTTTAAAATTTGGCGCGATCAATGAAACATCAACAGAGACTGGATATTCCGTCCGCAGTATTTCATGCTGAGAAATTATATCTTCAACAGGCTTATATAGAACCCTATATATTTTTGTAATTTGTAATTTCTGTTGGAATATCTCTCGGACAATTTTTTCACGATCCTTTATTAATTTGTTTATATCACCTTCCAATGAATTGACTGGCGGCGATTCCAAGTCGCTTGTTTCGGATGTCGATGTTCTTTTCTGAATATATGAAAGCCAATGCTCCAAATACTTGATGGCACCGCCAGTTTCTGTGTCCCCAATAATTTCAGTTCTCTTTTTTGACCATTCTTCAAGATCAACCAAATATTGTTGATAGTGTTGGTTTGGAATATCTAATTTATTTTGGAGAATCTCCAATTCAGAATTTATTCGATATTCTTCAAAAGGTAGACTTGTATGTTCATCGTGCTCGTTTGGCTCATTTGAAGAAAGCTCCAATGCAAGCGAATTGATAGTAGAAGAAACATCAACAAGAATAGTATTTATTGGAGATAAATCCGTCTGCACCTTGATAATGTTGTCTGCATTTAAACCATACTTTGACAGTGTCTCACTGTATTCCTCCTTCAATTCATTAGAATGATTAACAAGGCGAGCAATGGCTGAAGTAAAATTAGTTAGCTCATCATAAGTAATATTCGCTTTCTTCAGAGCAGTTGTTTTTTCTGATATTTCTGTCTGTATTTTTAGAAGTTCTTCCTTCAGAGTCGCAATTTCATTCGATATAATTTCTTGTTCGCTTTGGACGGCAGGATCTTTTACAGGCGGAAGAACTTCCTCTGGTTTTGCTAATTCATGCACAGCTAAAGTACTTTGTGCATTCTGTAAAGCATTAGTGATTTGCTCCAAATATTCTGGGGCGGAATAGCCTTCTAACTCAATAATCTTTTCATTCAGGTTATTGATTTTAACTTTTAAAGCAGTTATATTTTGGTCAATTGACTGTTTCTTATGGGCTACATATTCATCCAAAGTTTTTTGGTTTAAGCGATCAGGCTCTTTAACATGAGAGAAAATAACATCTCCTAATTCATTTCTGAAATTTGCAATATTGTGGCTATTGCATAAAACTTCAAGATGATTTTGTGGGATGTAGCAAACTTGCTCAACGGATGAAGGATTTACATCATCGTTTAAGTTCTTAGTGGATGATACCGAACTTTGCCAAGTTAGTGTCGCTTCAAAATATTGAGCCTTTAGTTCTGGATACTTTTTAAATTTATCATCATTTAGAAAGGAAAAAGAATCCCCTTTCTTGGAATTGCCAGTTAAAGCAATTATATCAGCCAACGCGCTTTTCCCACTTCCTTTATTACCAACGATTGCGACCAGTTCGGGATTTAATTCAATGCTTATATTATCAAACCAAGTTTCCGTTAGTGAAGAGGTACTGTTCTTTTTTATCTCTATTGATTTAATGTACTTTGTCTTATTGTTACGAACTCTATCGAATATTTGCGGCTTATCTCCCACGAATATACGATCTTTTTCAAAAAGTATTTGCCTTAGTCCATCAAATGTTCTATCGCCTTTTATCCAAGTAAAGCAGTTGCCAATTCTAATTGGCTGAGAAGATGTTGAAAAATGATGAGCATCACTACAATCTAATAACAGATTATTTATCCCTCTTTCTTCAAGCTTTTTCTTTCCTTCGTTGAAATCTGATACGGAATTCGACGCAGTAAAAATTATTTGTGCTGAATCATTAATAAGCTTCTTTTTTTCTGCAATGCTATCCTCCCCCCAATTAAAGTTATTCCATTCAGCTTTTCCAATCGCTGTCAAGTATTTATTTTTAAAATATGATGAACTACGCAGAAACAGTAAAATTTTATCAATATTCAAATTTAAGTTACTAAAGCCAACTTTAATCGGCGACGCAAGAGTATTACGCAAATGCTCAGGTGTGGACGCAATAATTTCATTTCCAAAATCTGTGAGGCTTTGACGAGTTACAAGTCCTGACCATTCACGTCTAAGGTCATCGAGTTTATAGTAGGGAGTTAAGGCATTTAAAAACTGAGCTTGAATAATTTCCGGAGAAAGTTGATCCGAAAAAATAACATGAAAATTAATTCGTTTGAACTCCCGGTGACCTGCGAACTTATCTATTCTGAACTCAATGACTGGCAGTATTAGTCTAATATTAGATAAACGTCCTCTTTCCTTGTATTGCAAAACTTTTTCATATCCATCAATAAACAAATAATCATTTATTCCAAGTACTTGAAATTCCGGCGGAAGTTTTTCTAAATCATCTATAAATTTTTCCCAAATCGCATCTGAGTCTCCACCATAATCATTTATTAATGACAATGGAGTGTGAACATGCAAGTCCCACTTTGACCATTCAGAACCAACTTTACTTGTGTATGCCATTTGAGTTTTTAGATTAAAGCCAGATACTTTGTTTGCCTGCTAAATTTTTGAAAGCTCTTTGCCCATTATGATTTTTTTTTCCAAGATTAAAATTAAATGACGGTTTCTTTCGTGCGTGCTGAACATTAAGTAGCGGATGTCTACGCAGACGTAAAACCGTTATGAGGTACGATTCCAAATTTGATATACTTGTGGAGTAATTCTTATCACGCATTCCTTGCGGCGAACTGCATGTGATGTAAAGAATTTTATGATTTCCAGACCTCGGTAAAATATCATTCGCCAAGTATGTTGTCTTCGATAGCGATTCGCCCAATAAATTATCTGTCGAATTTTTGCCGACATAATCGGCTTTCCAGCCACCGCCTTTGGTAGTGCGATAATAAACATAAATTCCAGATGCGTAACGAATCTCGTCAGGAACTCCACCGACAGATTCATACAAATCTTCTTTCAACAGAGAAAGATCGTAACCGCCTTGTGTTCTTTTTTTCTTAGTTATGTCGAAAGTATGATAGTTGAGTTTAATTGACATATTATTATTGGTTTAACGTCCATTAAAACATACAAAAATAACACATTTAATTGCTTTCAAAGGTTTTTCTGGAATAATTATTGAAAGTAAATTTTATGATGATTAAACTACTCGATTTAGTTATAGAAGAATGGAATGGAATCACAACCGACTTCAGGCATATTGCCTGTGAATCATTCGCACTTGCTCTTAATAAACAATTTGGTTATAAATTCGCGGCACTCTATAGTAAAAAAGAAAACTGGTATCTCCATATTTTTTGCTATAAAAATAATAAATATGTCGATGTTGATGGAGTACAAACATTAGCAGAAATTTGTAAAAAATTCAAGAATGGCGCAGAGTTTGAAGGTATTACTCTTAAAGAGTGTGTCCTGCTAAAAAAACAAAACCAAGTAAAAAATCTCATCTCACGAGGATTTGATAAGGTTTGGTATTCAAGTGCTTTAAAAAAAATAGGAAAGAACCTAAGAAAATATCAAGTAGCTTAATGCCCTTTTTTCTTCCAAGAATCCTGAATTAGCAGTACATTTGCCTCGATCTTTAGCGCCTTCGCGATCTTAAAAAGATTGACGATGGAAATATTTACTCTACCCTGTTCGACCTGATTGATATAGGTTCTATGAACGCCTGCAACATCAGCCAAAGCCTCTTGCGAGAGACCGAGCTTTTCCCTGTAACCCTTGACGTTCTTCCCGACTAATTCTGCTTCTGTCATAAAGGAACTTAAGCCAATTTGTAGGGTTTAGATTGCCAGTTTTTACATTACCACTGTTTACGTAACTGCTATGGAACTGTTGATTCGTGTACTGCTCATTTTCCTCTTTGCTGTATTGTGGCGAATCATTGTGATCATTATGGTTCGGAGAGGCAAGAAAATAACACGCAATACGCCATTTGCCGTTTTAGGCTATTTATTATTAACATTCATTTTTGTAGATTCTCTCTATGAATTAAGAGAGGATATTTTTTCATCGGTCGGTTCTTTTTGCAAGTATACCTTAATCTACTATGTAGTGATAGCTGGTCTGAGATCAATCTGGAAAGGATTCATAAGGGATAAAGGTAATTTTGGACATGAGTATGACGATACTGATCTAAAGGATTCCGGCTGATTCTATTGAATAAAATAATCCCAGCCCCTTACCCGCCTTGAAACTTAAGTGGAATTTATGTGTTATCGAGTGCACTCTATACATAGACATTCTATATATGGCACATAAACTATCAAAATCATCTTTTATGTCCGGGTTGCAGTGTTTGAAGAAATTCTGGCGCGAGAGGCACGAACCCATACAAATGCGATTTACAGAAGCCGAGAACCAACGTTTTGAGGTTGGAAGGCGTGTCGGAGAGTATGCTCGTGAACAGATGCAGAATGGTGTTCTCATTCATGGGAAGGATTTAAATGACTCTCTGGCGAAAACCCAAGACCATCTCCTTAAGGGCACAGGAGTAATTTTTGAGGCAACTTTCCTGCACGATGAAATAATCGTTAAAACCGATATTTTGGTTAATTCTGGACATCGCGGATGGACTTTGATCGAGGTTAAATCTGGAACCGAGGTAAAGGAAGAATATATATTCGACGTTGCCTTACAGTATTATTGTTTGGTTGGTGCTGGAATAAAGATTCACAAGGTTTTCATTCGACATATCAACAACCAGTGTGTTTATCCAAATCTTTATGATCTGTTCACTACGGTCGATGTAACAGACAAAGCAATTGGTTTACACGCAGGAATCGAATACTGCATCGCCGAAGAGAAAAAAATACTGCTTGAGAATGCAGAGCCTGATAACTATATTGGCAAACATTGCATCAAGCCACATACTTGCCAGTACAAGAATGATTGCTGGAAGATCGTACCGCCGCAGTCTATATTCAGTATACCATATCTTGGTTGGGATAAGAAAGAAAACTTAATTTCTGATGGCATCATTTCGCTGGATGAAATCCCGTCGCCATTCAAATTATCGGACAAACAATGGAAGCATGTAAAGATGATGAAGGACGGCAAAGCCAGAATAGATCGCTACCGCATTCAAAAACAACTTTCAACACTAAAATACCCGCTTCATTTTCTTGATTTCGAAACGGATGCCCCGGCAATACCACGTTTTGATGGGATGAAACCGTATCAAAAATATCCATTCCAGTATAGCTGTCATATTATTGATACGTTTGACACTTTATCACATGTCGAATACCTGCATATCGACAAGACGGATCCAAGAAGAGCCATCGCAGAACGGTTGTTGAGTGATCTTGGAAAACGAGGTACAATAATCGTATACAATGCTCAGTTTGAGATCAGTGTAATAAAATATCTTGCTGAATTTCTTCCGGATTTACGTGATGATTTGTTAAAGTTGCTTCCGAGAATTTGGGATCAATTGCAAATCTTCAAGCAATTTTATTCCCATCCAGACTTCAATGGCTCTAACTCCATTAAATCAGTTCTTCCGGTTCTGGTGCCGCACTTGGATCATAAAAAACTTGTCCAAGTGCATGACGGGGTAGAAGCAGGTGCAGTCTGGAATAAAGCTATAACTGACTTGGGTGAGAAACGAAAAAATGCCAAGTTTGAAAACTTAAAAGCCTACTGCAAACTGGATACGTTGGCGATGGTAGAGATACATAAGCACTTAGCTCAATTGCCGACAGTGAAAATCATAGCGCCATCATTCCATTAATTTTTTTGATGTCTATTAGGCTTCAAATGCGCCCCTTCCATGAGCAAGACATACGGCAACACTCCGAGAGCTTTTGCAAGTTTTGTAATCGTATCTATGGTAATATTCTGTTCGGCGCGTTCGATTGTGCCGATAAACGTTCGATGCAATCCTGCTTTAAGCGCGAAATTGTCCTGAGACAGATCCAACTGCTGTCTGAATCCGCGAACATTATCACCGATTATTTTTTCAAGTTTCATGTAGCAAAAATACGAAACATTCACATCGTTTTAAAAAATACCACTCAATACATAGACACCTTATAGCACACAATGGAAACTTCGCAAAAAAGAATTTCGTTTTATAAATGGTCTAATAAATCTCATAATAAGAGATGGTTAAAAGTATTGCCTAAAAAGAGACGCGGGAAGGTCTTCAGATATGGTAAGTTGGTCAATTCATATAAAAATGGAAAATTGTTTCACATGCAAAGTCCTAAAAAAAGGAGTAAGAATCCTAATGCGAGAAAAAATTTAATAAAGCCAGCGCATAAGATAGATAATTCAATATTTACATTTCTCGAAAGAATCCCTGATGAAAAAACTTGTCGGGACTGGTTCGAAAATATTAGATTACAATTAAATATTGGTTGCCCATATTGTGGTCATGAAAAGTTTACAACTTTTACAGTAAAGAAAACTGGCATCAAAAAATATAATTGTTGTAAATGCAGAAAGCCTTATGCTCTAACTCAGGGTACAGTATTTGAAAATACGAAACTGCCATTTCGGAAATGGATAATGGCAATGTATCTACATGCAAATTCCAGTAAGGGCATCTCATCCTATGAAATGGCGAGACTATTAGGAGTTACACAAAAAACTGCATGGATGATGATGCATAAAATTAGGAAAATGTATAAAAGTTACATGTACAGTCTAAGCTTCAGTGGCACAGTTGAAGTCGATGAAACATATACTGGCGATAGAACACCAGTAGAGGAAGGCAAAAAACGACCTTCTGGATTTGCTACACAACAAGCATCTTTCTTTGGAATGATTCAACGAGACGGAGAGATCTTTGTACAGCCATTGTCTGATACTAAGAGTGAAACTTTAGAGAAAATTATTGATTCATTAATTAGTGATCCGTCGAATACGAATATTATGTCCGATCAACTTGCAGGCTATGATAATTTGCATAAAAAATATAAGCACGGACGAGTAATTCATAGAAAAGAATGGGCAAAGCCGGGAGGCATACATACAAACAATATTGAAGCATTTTGGTCGTACACGAAACGGAGTATTAAAGGTGTCTATCACAAGCTTAGTGCAAAACATCTTGATCTTTATGGAGCAGAATTCTCTTATCTATGCTCCAAAAGAAATAGCCAATCAGAAGACAGAGTCTCTGATATAATGCGTTTGTGCATAGGGCAACTTACGTGGAAAGATTTAAAAGAGAAATTACCAATAAAACTTAATTCAAAATGATCACTTTGGCTTTGGTTTATTTGTTCCAAGGACGGCACCGATCAACAATTGCTCAACCGTCATTCCTGTCATCTTATGCCTTGTTACCTTCTTGCCATTTTCAACTGAGGTAGTCTTAGTAAATTCTTTTTCGTCTTCAAGAGATCCGCCTTCTGTTAAAGGCTCACTTATAGTTAATTTTTGGAGATTGTCCATTTTTTTCTTCCTTTTTACTGTTTTCTTCTTCTTTGTTTGTTTTTTCGCCATGTCAGATAAACCAAATCTGACGGAGGAATAATCCAATGTAATTACAACATAAGATTTTTTGTTTAAATTCCGATTTTAGGCGGTTTGAACCAATTTTAAGACCTGTCTAAAACATGTATGTTAGTCTCCGCGCGCACAGTGATGTTGAGATAAATAAAGGGGTTACAGGGGCTTCCGGCAGAATTTGCTTAATCCAGATTCGCGAGAACCAGCTCCATTTCTTCTTCGGATTCGACCATGACTTCTCTGGCTTTTGCGCCATCGGCTCCGCCGACGATTCCGGCACGTTCGAGTTCGTCAACGATCCTTGCGGCGCGGGAGTAGCCGATCTTCAGGCGGCGCTGCAGCATGGAAGTCGAGCCTTGTTTATTGCGGAAGAAACACCAGGCAGCTTCTTCGAAAAGTTCGTCGCGCTCGCCGTTATCGCCCGAGCCGCCGGAATTACCTTTTTGGCGCAGCGATGGAAGCGTCCAGGGACGGGAATAAGAATATCCGTTGCCTTGCTGAGTCGCAACGGCTTCGACAATAGCTTCGACTTCCTCGGTGGAAATATACGGAGCCTGCAAACGAATAGGCTTTGGAGTGCCCGATGGCAAGTAGAGCATATCGCCATTGCCAAGCAATTGCTCTGCGCCCATGGAATCCAAGATGGTGCGCGAATCAACTTTCGTCGCAACCTGATACGCAATACGCGCTGGGAAATTCGCTTTAATGACTCCGGTGATGACATCCACCGATGGTCGCTGCGTTGCAAGGATCAGATGAATGCCGACAGCACGCGCCATCTGCGCAAGGCGGCAGATCGGCTCTTCGATCTCGCGTCCGGCAGTGATCATGAGATCGGCAAGTTCATCGATGATAACGACGATGTACGGTAGGTGATAATGCTGCTCTTCCTGAGTAGATTTTAATTTGCCCTGCGAAACTTTCAGATTATAATCGGCAAGCGATCTTACGGCAGCTTTTGCAAGCCTGTCATAACGCTTTTCCATTTCGATCTCTAATGCTTTCAGTGCAAGCACAGCATACGCCGGTGTTGTTACAATCTCTTCGCCAGCTTCAGGCGAGACGATCAGAAAATGATTACGAAGAGCCTTATAAAGAGATAGCTCGATCTTCTTCGGATCGACAACGACGAATTTTACATCGCGTGGACTTTTTGCATATAATAGCGATGCGATAATGCCATTAACGCCGACAGATTTTCCGGAGCCTGTTGCACCGGCTATAAGTAAATGCGGCATCTTCGAAAGATCGTCAATATAGACATCGCCGGAAATTGTCTTGCCGAGCGCAAGCGGCAGATTCATTTTCGAATTTGTGAATGCATGGCTTTCTAGCACAGAGCGCATCGTTACCATCTTCGGATGGTCGTTCGGAATTTCGATGCCGATCGTTCCGCGACCCGGCATTGGAGCAATGATGCGGATACCGCGTGCTTTCATGGCAAGGGCGATATCATCTGTAAGATTTCCGACAGCAGAAACCTTCACGCCTTCGGCGGGAGTGAATTCATAGAGCGTTACAACCGGTCCGGGAGTAACGACAATGTTTTCAATATCCACGCCGAAGGTCGCGAGTTTATCTCGTAGCAGGGTGCCCTTCTGGGCCAACTCTTCATCGTCAGTGTCGATCTCATCTTCTGCTGCAACAGGGGTCAGAAGATCGAGAGCAGGATGACGGTATTTTCCGAGATGCTCATTGTAAGGATTCTCAGGCACGACAACTTTTTCAACAGAGCCGAAAAGCGATGTCGGAGCTTTTTCAATAACTGGCGCTATTGGCTCAATAGCAATAGCCGCAAATTCACTTGGAGTGTCAAGCGAATGGGGAAGCGCTTCATTGCTTAAGATCTTTT
>Ga0206906_1042_pt1 | contig 20409 bp, 16 predicted proteins | sample Alteio_BWOrgHeat_79_FD_152935 | JGI IMG/M metagenome (GOLD analysis project Ga0206906, IMG submission 152935) | Enriched cells from forest soil in Barre Woods Harvard Forest LTER site, Petersham, Massachusetts, United States -... | ecosystem: Environmental > Terrestrial > Soil > Temperate forest >...
GCGCAGTCGATTCGGTGCTTACTGACCCTAAAGAGCAGAAATTGCACGACGATATCAAAAAAATGTCCGGACAGATTGGCGAATCCTTACCCACATTCAAACAAAAACTGCCCGACGGCACCACGTATTTCGCTACCAGCAAACAGCCCGACGGTACGTTTTCTGATCGCATCGATCCAGCTTCTATGAAGGATACTTTCAAAAAAGGCGATGAACTCGATTACAACAGCAAAGAAGCCATAAAGAAGCGTTTGTATATCATGCAGGAAGAGACACAAGCCTGGGCATCCTTCGCTATCGAACCGAATGCTAACCTCGTTCAACAACTGACTAAAGATCAGGTGGCTGCCGGTATCATTAAAGCAGACGAACCATTGAAAACGGATGCGGGAGAGTGGCGTACCATAGGCGGCGGCCCCATGTATCACATTCCGGAACTACCCTCCTCTTTGGTACTCCTTGGGCTATCGCGTACTGGCAGCCCTGACATTGCTAAATATCGTGACCAGGTCGCACAGGATGCTAGCAAATATGATAAGAACACGTATCTCCAGCAGTATGTTGAGATAGCGCAGGCATTAAATAACGGTAAAACCATGCCGTATAACGCCTATGCGCAATCCAAGGAAGCTGCCGATAAAGCAAAGGGACAAGGTGATGGCAAGAGTGGAACAAACTCTTTGAACCTAAAAGAGTTGGCAATGGCACATCCTAAATTTCCCGCACAGAATGTTGGGGCACCTTATTTAAATGAGGGCGGGGCCACGGCAGAAATTGCCAGTGTAGTAAAACCTGACAGATCAAAGGAAATTTGATAAACTTTCTTTGCTTTAAACAACAAAAGAAGGCCCCCTCGCAACAGGGGGCCTTTTTTAATTCGTCATTCTGCTTACATACAATAAAAGGGCCGACGATTTACATCGCCGGCCCTTTCGTTTTAAATATCCGCAGTAGATTATTATTGCTTAGCGGGTTCAGAATAAACGGGTTTAAGGCTAGGCGTCTCGCTGGCCGGTGCGGTAGCAGGGCTAGCGGCCTGTGGTACCTCAGACGAAGAAGGCACAGCCTTAAGGGGTTCTGCTGCCGTCGGAGTTTCCTCTTTCGCGTCGATCACAACCGAGCGCACACAAACGAAATGATCCATGCGCTCATACGATTTCGTGCAATATTGCAATTCACCCGTGCGGTTATCGAGCTTCCACACGCTCAGCGAGTCACTATTGCCGACCTGGAGCTTGGAAATGGTATAACGATTCTTGTCGAAATTGTTATACACATAATACTCAACCGCCCAATACAAGAACATACAGGCGATGATAAAACATATGACGAAAACAATGGCGCCCCAGAAATTCTGTAACCGCATGTCGTTATTATTCATTTTACTCTCCTTAATACTAATTAATTTTAATAAATTCTATGTAGCATAATTAAATCAATATACCAGCAGAAAATTCAGTTTTTTATCATAAACCGCGGCCTTGCAGCGCTTCTTTACGGCTGCGCCAGCTCATACCGTAGGAGTATATGCTCACGAACATCAGTACATCTATCACGATTCCGAATAAAATATACATAAGGGGCAGAAACAAAAGCGTCCATTCATGGATAAAATAAGCGTGCAGCATATACTGGCAAGGCACAGCGATCAGGAAATATCCTATTGTCAGACATGTTATTAACACTTTGCGCCATATAGTAAAATCAAAAATATAATAGACAAATCCCAGAATAACGGGGATCAAAAACAGCATGTAAACACATTGGATCATAGCATCAAGCAAGTAAATGGGTAGCGTATAGGGGAAAAAATCCGGGGAAACCATGCGGTCAATCGAAGCCGAACCCTGGATAAGCAGCGCCGTGCGCAGCAAATAGGTCAGCGGTGCACCGCGCAGCGGGAATACGATGCTGATGGCAAGCACAAGCAGACAGATCCAGAAATTCATTTGCACCATGAAATGCGATGGTGCATCCGCTTCAAGAGCCGGATAGGGAATAGCCAGATCCTGCCCAAGAATATTTACCGGCCAATAGCTCGCACGCATATGATAGATGCGTTCCAGCCAGAAATTAAAAATACCATCCCATACATCAAAAATCCACGGCAGGAAAAGCCATACCAGCGCCATAAAGAGCACCGGAAGCACTACAGCGCTCACGCGCGAGACGCGATTTAAATGCAGCGTCTTGAAGGCATGGTGCATGGGAATGATTTTGCCCTTGGTATTACCGTAGCGCAAAGCCGGGTTCAGTTTTTTGGGAAGATTGCTCATGCGATAGCTCCTTGGGAATCAGGCCTGCGGTCTGCACCGAGCAGGACATTGCAGATGGTGTGGGCGACGGTCATATCGCCGAAAGGGTTGGGCGCGTTTTTCATGGCAGCGTATTGATTTGGGTTTTGCGACAAGGTTTCAACGGTGGCCAGAATGCGGTCCGTGTCGGCGCCAACCAGCGCCCCTGCCCCTACCTCGATCAATTCCGGGCGCTCCGTGGTTTGCCTGAGCACCAGCACCGGCGTGCCAAGCGCCGCCGCCTCTTCCTGAATGCCGCCCGAATCGGTAAGTACGACCCATGAATGCTTCAGCACCCAAAGCAGCACCGGGTAATCGAGTGGTTTGGTGAGATAGAGCCGCTCGGCAAGCTCGCCGCTGACCTGACCGATTTCATCCTTGATGGCAGCCATGACTTTCGGATTGGGATGCACCGGCCAGACGATGATCATATCTTTGTGCAACTCGAGCAATTGGAGTACGCTGGCAGCGATTTCGCCGATGCCGCTTTTTAGATTCTCGCGGCGATGGGTGGTAACCAGCACGATGCGCTTTCCCGCCGATTTTTTGCTGAGCTTATCGAGCAGATCCTCAGCAGTGGAATTTATTTTCTTGCGATGCGCTTCCAGGCGATCAGCGCCAAGTTGCGTCGCCTGTACCACGGTATTTCCCACGACATAAATAGAGCGGTCATGAATGCCTTCCGCCACTAAATTATTGCGGGCACGCTGGGTAGGGGCAAAATGCCAATGCGCCAGTTGACCGATGATCACGCGGTTTTTTTCTTCAGGAAACGGATGGTATTCGTCATGCGAGCGCAAACCCGCTTCCACATGCGCCACTTTGCACTTATGGTAATAAGCGGCTAGCGCCATCATCAGCGCGCTGCTGGTATCGCCGTGCACGAGAACCATCGACGGATTAACCCGTTCCAGCACGGCCGAGCATTCCAAGAGTAATTTGCTGCCCAATTCAGCGAGATCGTTAGCCCTGGGTTCATTGCTGCCATTGGCAGCCACGCCGTTTTCAGCGCTGCGCTTCAAGTCAATGTGGTAATCTGGTTCCATGCCGAACAGTTCATAAAGCGAAGAGGCAATATCGCTATGTTGGCCGGTATGCAATAGCAGTGGCTTGACGCCGCGCTGTTTGAGCTCAAGATACACGGGCGCCATTTTGATAATTTCCGGGCGCGTCCCCATGGAGAGCAATATGGTCGGAGGCGTCGTGATCATGCTACTTTGCCGCCTTTCTTTTCAGGCGGTGCTTTTTCGGATGTAATAGTGCAGGTAGGCAACTCAGTTGGCCATTTCCTACGTAATTTCCAATTTATTGACTGGAAGGCAGCCTCATCGAGTATATTCCATTGGGTGACGTAGCGGAAAGGAGTGGATTGCTGCAGCCAACAATTGGCCGTCATCAGATCACCGTGTTGCATGGCAAACGCGGCAAGCAAGCCCCAGGGATAATCCTTGCCGATAAGCGCGAACCATTCATCGCGATGATCCTTCATCCATTTAGCATAAAAATTGGCAGGAAGTTTTATTGCGGGACTGCTAAAACCATACATGATGGGAATGAGCTGCGCCACGCTATCGGGATAGAAATCGTTCTCTGTCCGATCCTGTGTCGAGGCTTTGAAATTGTGAGCTTTCGTATCCCAGAAAGTCGGGATAATGCCGTTTTTTAAATATTCCGCGCGGGCATGGTATTCCTGTGCGACCTTGTTATCGGTCATGCGGATGGCATTGCGCTCGATACTTTTATAAGCCGCATAGATTTCAATATTATCCATAAGTAATCCCACCGGCATCGCTTTAGAAATCAAGAAAACGCCGGCTTTTGCATCGAAGATGCTATCGAGCTGGTATTGCGCTTTCTGTGCACTTTCAAACCACGTATTAGGTAATCCACCGCGCGGGGCCAAACGATAAAGAAGCTCGATCCACATCGCCATCATCGCGTCATCGGCATCGGCGGTACCACAGACATCATAAGTGTTTTGTTCTTCCTTGTAGCAATAACGTCCGAAAAGTCCGTTGTCGTTTTGGTGCGCCAGCATCCAATCCACCCAGCGGGTGCCGATGTCGGAAATATCCATACCGTTATCTTGCGCCAGCATTAATGCTTTAGTCGGGAAATATGGGTCGATCACCGGACCGCTCGTCCAGGTGAGTATTGCGCCGTCAGGGCGCAAAAATATAGGGTCAAGCATAAAGGGATTCGCCACTGGCGCGCGGCTAGGTTTAGCCAGCAGGGGATTTGCCGTCAGCATAACGGCGAGCATGGCGATAGGAAGCCAGATTCTCACGCCGCAACCTCTTTTTCAGCCGTGAGCGGGTCGTGTACCACGCCTTGTTCTGCTGCCCAGAGCGAACCATAAACCATGCAGCCACTTTCGATAATAATCTCAGGTGCGGTAACAGTGCATGGATGCTCAGCTGTGCCGATGATAGTGCCGCTACGAATCACCAACAGGTTTTCTGCGATAACCGGCCCCAGAATGCGGCAATGCCTACCGATATATAAATCGTGCGTACTGATAACTGCGCCGTCGATCTGCACATAATCGCCAATTTCGCAACGCGCGCTGCCTTTGTGCTCATCGGCCACGCCGGTGCTGTGCAAATAATGCGCAAGATCGTTAAGGGCGTTACTTTTGATATTACCTTTGATATAAACATTATCGCCAATAATGGCGGTACTGCCCGCAACGATATCACCGTCGAATGAATGCCCGGCAGGAAAATTAAGATCGCCTTCAAGCAAACTGCGGCGGCCCGCTTTCGTTTTCACTCCCTCTAATTCCTCAAGCACGATACGTTCAATTTGCGGTACAGCAACCGGTCCCAGTTCCGTACCACACATAATTTTCGCCGCATGCAGGCGCTCGAAATGGGTCCCAACACCGAGCGTCATCGTTTCTCGGGATGTCACGCGGCCATTAAGCATTGCGTTTTTCCCCACCACTATATCACCGTCGCTATGTGCCCAGCGCCAGACCGTCGAACCCTCACCGATAACTAACGACTGGCCGCCAAACAACGCACGAAAATGGCTGCCGATGCCCGTAACCAGGCTCGCCTGGGAATAGATTTCCGATTCAAATGTCCGGTCGTCCGGTAATGTCAGAGCATAGCGCGAAAAGAAAAGCTTGTCGGTTGTCTTACTTGCCATGTTGAGGTGACCGTCCGCTCCCACCTTGTGATAATTCGTGCCGTCGGGAAGTGTGCCTTCGCTATGCTCATCCACCTCTTTGGCATCGGCGAAATGTTTATTGATATAACCTTGAAAGCCTTCGGCGAAATGCATGGGATTATTGTCGTAGGCCTGCACGACACGAAGTGGCGCTATATCCGTAGGCCTAGTAAGCTCGGCAATAGCCGGCACCAACGGCAGGATGAAAAGACCAATGGTGACAAGAATGAGTATGACGGACCAGAATAACATAGGACTACAGCATCAAAATGGTGTTTTCAGAACGGAATCGCTGGGTTTTATCCCATTTCTCGCGGCCTTCGGGCTTAGCAAACGCATAGGTAATGATGCCGCGCGATACAGACAACGTGCTGATCATGAAGTTGAAGAAATTAAGCGGCAGCAGGCGCAGGCGTTTCTGGCCACCATCGAGATACACCGCTGCGGCGATTTCGAAAAACGCGGCTGTATTTCCCACCGCTGAATAGGTGATGAGCGCCAATAGGGGTAAGTACCCGCCAAATACGGTCATCTCGCCGCAGTAAAATAAAATAATACCGATTACCCATCCCGCCAGCACCACGGGCGCCATCACATACACGCCAAGCAGAAGCAGCGCATCCAATTTTTCGACGAAGCGTATATTGCGCGTTACAAGCACCGTAGCGGAATGACGGCGCAATGACTGATTATGGCCCTTGGCCCAACGCATAATCTGCCGAATGCGCACCGCCCAAGTTTCCGGCACTTCTTCATAACATTCTGAGCGGTTTTGATAAACGGTTTTCCAGCCCATCAAAAACGCGCGATAGGTAAGATCAGTATCTTCGGCAAGTGTATTATCATGCCAACCGCCAACATCGGTGAGCGCGGCAACGCGTACACCGCCAACGGTGCCCCCATACTGCGGCAATAATCCCATGTTCATGCGTGCCTGCTGGTCGACTTGATAACCGCCCGATCGTTCCATATCTAACAAACGCGTCAGCAGATTTTTTCCTGTATTGAGTGGCACGACCCGGCCCATAACCAATCCCACTTCCGGATCGAAAAACGGTGCGGCGAGCTGTTTGATAAGGCCACGGCCGGGAATATAATCGGCATCGAACACCATTATGACTTCGCTGGTGACGAGCGCGGATGCTTCTTTAAGCGCCGCTGCTTTGCCGGGCTTGCCTTCCTTGCGATGGAAATGCTGGATGCGGCCTGGGTATTTTTCAATATAGCTTTCAATGATGGCAGCCGTTTTATCCTTACTGCGGTCGTTGACAACGATGATTTTGATTTTTTCCGGCGGGTAATACACGCGCACCAACGCATCCAGTGAATGCGAAATCACCCGTTCCTCATTATGCGCTGCGACGAGTACTGTTACCGTCGGCCAGTTAGCGGTATCGATATCGATGAACGGATGGCGCTGCTTACCATACAGGCGGTTGAGCGTGAAGATGTAATGCCGGATCGTGTAGATGACGATCAGGATAATAATAATATCGTATAACGTATGCAGCAGTGCCATCGTGCCCCTTAACTTGCCTGCCCCATTCGGCCCATATGGATCGCGGTTCAGACAGTTGCCTTGCCTCCATCAACACGTATAATAAAATTGGTGGATAGTTGGCAGGTGAATCAATTAAAATATAAGGCGTATTTATTACCTTATCCTTAACTAATTCGCAACCGGTATGGTCAGTATGAGATAAAGAATCTATAATTAATAGAATACCATTAAATTAAAATTATAATAATCAATATATTGCAAATATTATCGCCAGCTTTACGATTCCATAGCCGAATAAAAAGAATATATAGATGTATCAATATATTAATGTATCCACGCTTTATAGGATCCTCTCCTAAAAAAAACACCAAACCATCCGCTGATTTTTTACTAGCAATAGTATATATTTTTTAACCATTGCCACGTATGCTTTATTTGAAATATTTGTCATTCCAATAACCCATGCCTCATTTAACAAGAGCACAATAAACCAAGGAATTGATGTGAGTAGTCGGCCTTCTTACCTTATCACCGATCGGAACTATCTACCCTCACTTGATGGCTGGCGCGGCGTCGTCTCCTTATTTGTGATGAGTTACCATTTTTCTCTATTGTTCTTTTACACAAACTTCACACCCTATGGCTATTTAGGCGTCGATTTCTTTTTCGCTCTATCGGGATTTATCATTACGCGCCAGTACGAAGCCTCCATCGCCATGCATACTATCAAATTCAAAACCTTTGCCATACGACGCATCGCTCGCCTCTATCCACTTTATATCGCAAGTATAGGTTTCTTTCTACTCGTCAACGCCTATGTCCTTCAACCTTTGCACTGGATCCACGCCCTTGATTACGGCATAGGGCCGCTATATGCATGGCGAGTATTTCTGCAGCTGACAATGCTGGGTAATCTTACCGTTATGGCTCAACCGAACGGGCCAGTCTGGTCGGTGTCGGTAGAATGGATCGTCAATCTGATGTTTTTTGCGGTAGTATGGCGCTACCGGCGCATCCCTGACCTGATATTGTGGATCGCGGTAGTGTTCGGAAGCTGCTATTTGATCAGCATGTCGCCCTATACTCTGCAAACACCAGGGGTCAGTATTGCCATTATCCGTGGCATCGTTGGATTTACCCTAGGTTCATTACTTTTTCGCCATCATCGCGACTTGCCCGATTTTTCTTCACGCGATTTGCATATAGTGGAACAAATACTTTTTGTATTTATTTTGCTGCTAACTTATTTTTACAGAGACCTTGCGGATTACAGCATCGATTACGTATTCCAACTTGTGCTGTTTCCGGCACTCATTATGATCAGCCTCTATCGCAATGGTTGGATATGCCGGATTTTTTCCTTGCCGCCAATTACGTTCTTAGGGCGTATCAGCTACTCCATCTATTTGCTGCATTATCCCCTGGCCTACACTATGGAATATGTATCTTCCATTCACGCGATCGGCCACCCCTGGCTTGGTATTTTGTACATCATCGTGCTCATCTCGCTCTCTACACTATCGTATAAGCTTATTGAAAGACCCGGCCGCCACCTCGGCCGGCTCCTCACCGCCAAAGCCGGCGAGCCCAAACCTGCCGACCCGGCTTAAACTCATTTTCGCTTGAAAAATCAGTTGTATACCAAACCACTCCTTTGGCATAACAATTGCTTCATATTAGGGGTAGTGGCATAACAAATCGGTATGGCATATGAGTTTTTTCACATCGCTTGATGTAGGAATATCGGGGCTGAATGCGCAGGCTACGCAGCTTGACAGCATTTCCAGCAACATCGCCAATATTGATACGACCGGCTTCAAAGCCGGCCGGGTCAATTTTGCCGACCTGATCGCCGATTCACAGACGTCCAACTATTCGCCGGGCGGCGTCCAAAGCAGCTTGCAGGATTTGGTCGACATTCAAGGCACCATCAATCCAAGTTCCATTTCCACCGACATCGCCGTATCGGGCCAAGGCCTTTTCCCGGTTACGGCTACGGCAGACGGCAGCAGCGGCCTGCTTTACACGCGCGCCGGCTCTTTTGCGCAGGATACGGGCGGATTTTTAGTTAACGGCGCCGGATTTTTTCTTGAAGCCTGGCCGCTTGATGCCAACGGTAATCTGCCAAGCAGTTTAACTACCTCCTCACTGCAGCCGGTCAATTTAAGCAGCTTGAGTGAAACGGCGGTGCCGACAAGCACCGTGACCGTACAGGCGAATCTCGATGCATCGCAAACAGCAAATGCGGCGCCCTATGATCCAACCAATCCAGCCGAAAATATGGCCTCAGGCGCCGTCACACCGCAATTTTCCACCGCCATTAACACAATGGTCGACAGTAACGGCGTTTCGCATAATCTCACGGTAGGATTTCTAAAAACAGGAACCAACACCTGGGCGGCAGAAGTTTATGCTGACCCCTCCACTGATGTGACGGCCACACCCGCCGGGCAAGTAGCCGCTGGAACCATTACTTTCAATAGTGACGGCACACTGGGATCGATCAGCCCTGCGTTACAGAACATCTCCGTCAACTGGGCAAGCGGCGCGACCAATACGCTCGCCGTTAACTGGGGTACTGCCGGCCCGATATTTGGAACGCCAGGCGCGACGGTTGTCGGAAAAGCTGACGGCTTAAGCCAGTTCAGCGGCAGCTATACGACGAACGTGCAAGCCAACGGCCATACCGTCGGAAATCTCACCAGCGTCACGATTGACCAGAACGGCTATATCGTCGGTAATTTCAGCAACAATACATCGCAGAATTTTTACAAAATACCGCTGGCGCAATTTTTAAATCCCGACGGGCTGCAGAATTTAAGCGGAACCGTCTATAATCAAACCCTGAGCTCCGGTGCGCCGACACTGGTGCAAGCCGGTCAAGATAACGGACCGAAAATCGTTCCCAATTCGCTCGAATCATCCACCGCCGACGAACCGACGCAGCTTTCCGACCTCATCATCGCGCAGCGCGCCTACGATGCCAACAGCAAAACCATCTCCGTCACCGACACCATGATGCAGGATCTCGACACTATGGGCACGACATAATCGTCCATCTCGTCATCCCCGCCTTGTGCGGGGATCTAGAGCCACAAAAAAATACTTTCCACATTTCTATCTTCAATAGCATACCGCCCTAGATCCCCGCACAAGGCGGGGATGACAATTATCAGTTGGTACGATAGTAATTTCACCTTATACTCGCCCGCATGCGTCACCAATATTTCTTGCATCGCACTAACGGCTTTTCCCTTATTCAAATCAGCGTGCTGCTGGTAGCGGGGGCCATTATCCTAGCGTCGTTGTTGCCGGGAAATAACGCCGGCGACTACAACAAAAAAACAGCCGCCAACATCGCCAAGCTCGACGCTGTCGAAGGGGCGATGATGACATTCATGACCAAAAATGGCCGCCGCCCTTGCCCCGCCGACGGTCAATACGATATCAATTCACAATATTTTGGCATCGAAGCTGCCAATCCCGGAACTTGCACTGGCGGCACGCCGGCCGCGCCCATGGGTCCCGATGTCGGTACCGGTTTTGTCGTCGCCGGCGTTATCCCAACCAAAACGCTGAGTCTACCCGACGATGATGCCTTTGACGCCTGGGGTCGGCGTTTTACCTATACGGTAGACAAACGCGCCACTTCAACCTCCACCTGTTATGCGCAGGAAAATGCCGGAAATGTCGGCGACATCGTCGTTGAAACCACTTCTGTCAGCGGCACCGTAATCAACAACGTTATGTCTCTTTATATCAGCCACGGACCGGACGGACACGGCGCATTTCCGGAAGAAGGAAGCACGGTAGCGAACCGTATCAACCGCGGCATCACAGATGCTGACAGCCTTGTCAATGCCGGCGTGAATTCGTCTTTCACCTATAACACCACCAATTTCACCAATGCCCGCGTCAAGAAAGACCACACGACAGGTTTTGACGATTTGGTTTATTACCATCCCGACACAATGAACACCTGTTGCATTGGCAGCGGCTGCAATACGTATGACGCGACCTCCAACCCATCCGCTTACGGCTTCGTCGCACACGGCGAAGCCAGCACGGCAGCTGGCACTTCACTGGCCATCGGCGACATTAACGGCGATGGGATCGACGATCTCATCATCGGCGCGCCGGGTACGGGCGCGGGCAAAGTATATGTCGTGTTCGGCAGCAGAATGGTTTTTGGCAGCCCAATCACACTTTCCGCCAGCCTGGCAAGCAGCACACCTCCCGCAGGTTTTGTTATCAGCGGCGCAAGCAGTGGCGATAAATTCGGCACTAGCGTCGCAGTCGGCGACATTAACGGCGACGGTATCAAAGATATTATCATTGGTGCGCCGGGTTACAATACGGGTTCTAACGTCGGCGCTGTTTACGTCGTATTCGGTAAAACCACCGCCTTTTCCAATTTCACCGCTTCCGCCCCCGACGGCACCACCTATTTCCGCATCGACGCCAACACCGGCGATACCGGCACCGGAACATCCGTAGCGTCCGGCGATATCAATGGCGACGGCATCAACGACGTCATCATCGGCGCCCCCACCTCATCGAGCAATGCCGGTGCGGCGTATGTGGTCTTCGGCAAAGCAACCGCCTGGGCCTCGACCTTCGCACTATCCACGCTCACCGGCGCGAACGGAATCGAACTCGACGGCAGCAGTACGGAAAAAGCCGGAACATCCGTCGCATCGGGCGATATTAACGGCGACGGCGTGGACGATGTAATTATCGGCGCGCCAGGCGCAACCTCAAACGGCTACAGCGCCAATGGCAACACCTACGTTTTATTCGGCAACTCCACAAGTTGGGCCTCCTCCAACCCGGTCACGCTTTCAGCGCTGGCCGGTAGCGCCGGCATAACAAACGGCACCAAAGGTTTCGTCGCGCACGGCATTTATACCAACGACGCTTCCGGCACCTCGGTTGCCGCAGGCGACATCAATGCTGATGGCATCGCCGACCTCATCATCGGCGCGCCCAACACGACCGTGCAGGGCCGCGCCAATGCCGGATCCACGTACGTCGTCTACGGGCAAAACGCTTCCATGTATAGCTGGCCTGCCGCTATTAATCTTTCAGCCATCGCTGTCGGCGCCCAACCGCTGGGATTTCGTCTCGACGGCGCCGCAAGCGATAATTCCGGCACCGCTGTCGCCAGCGGTTGTGCCGTAAATAATAGGGGGGCTGCCGATCTGCTTATTGGCGCACCAGGCACCAGCCTGGGCGGCGGCTACGTCGCTTTCGGCACATCCGTCGGCTGGACATCGACCAAAAACCTATCGACGCTTTTTGGAACGTTCGGTTTCAATGCGCCCGGCATCGCAAGCGGCGGAAAGACCGGGACAGCCGTCGCAGCGCTCAACATCAATAGCACGAACCAATGCGCACTCGTTATCGGCGCACCCGTTGCGAACGGCGGCGCCGGTTATGTCTATGTCGTACTCGGCCAGCCCACCTGGTCGCCGACATTCGACCTCACTACTTTGCGTTAACCGTCATTGCGAGGAGCGTAAGCGACGCGGCAATCCAGCCCATCAACGAGCACAGAAAAAATAGATAAGCTGGATTGCTTCGCTATGCTCGCAATGACGGAACGTCTTTACAACACTGCGCGCATAACGTAAAACAACCTGCAATAATTAGTGATGTAGACTTATGAATATTCTTGCTCCCATCGGTCGTGTGTTTCTGGAATTTCTGGCAGCGGTCGGCCGCGTCGCGCTGTTTGTATGGGCAGCGTTCAGCGGTCTTTTACGCCCGCCATTTTATAGCAAAATGCTACTCAAACAACTGGTCGAGCTTGGCTATTATTCGCTCCCCGTTGTCGGCATGACGGCCATTTTCACCGGCGCCGCTTTAGCCCTTCAAACCTATTCCGGTTTTTCGCGTTTCAATGCGGAAAGTTCTGTCGCCATCGTCGTCGTGCTCGCCATTACGCGTGAGCTTGGGCCCGTCATGGCCGGGCTTATGGTCGCCGGCCGCATCGGCGCGTCCTATGCCGCCGAAATCGGCACCATGCGCGTCACCGAACAGATCGACGCGCTGACAACGCTTTCCACCGATCCGTACAAATATCTCGTCTTGCCGCGCTTGCTAGCGGGACTTTCCATGCTGCCGGTGCTGGTGCTGGTCGGCGATATTCTAGGCGTGTTCGGCGGCTATATGGTGTCGGTGCATAAATTGCATTTTTCGCCGATGCCGTACTTAAAAAGCACGGCCCAATATCTGGAAACCAAAGACGTCGTCTCCGGCCTCATCAAGGCATCGGTCTTCGGTTTCATCGTGTCGTTGATGGGTTGCTATCACGGCTTCCATTCCAAAGGCGGCGCGCAAGGCGTCGGCGCAGCGACGACGCATGCCGTCGTCTCCGCTTCCATCCTGATCCTGCTTTCCAATTATGTTTTAACTGCGCTACTGTTCGGCAAATGACAACGAAAATCGAAATACGCGGCTTACGCAAATCATTCGGCAAAAAAATCGTGCTCGACGGCATCGACCTCGACGTCGCCAAAGGTTCATCAATGGTCGTGATCGGCGGATCGGGCACGGGTAAATCGGTACTCATCAAATGTATTCTCGGCATTTTAACGCCCGACAGCGGCAGCATCAAAATCGACGGCACAGAAGTTACAAAAATGTCGCGCAAAGCCCGTCAGGACATCATGCGCAAATTCGGCATGCTCTTCCAAGGCGGCGCATTATTCGATAGTATCCGCGTCTGGGAAAACATTACGTTTGCGCTGCTGCAAAACCGTCAAATTTCTAAAACGAAGGCGCGCGAACTCGCCATCGAAAAACTGAAATCCGTCGGTCTTAGCGCCGACGTTTCCAACCTCTCGCCCGCCGAACTTTCCGGCGGGATGCAAAAACGCGTAGCGCTTGCCCGCGCCATTGCCGCCAACCCTGAAATTATTTTCTTCGACGAACCGACTACCGGCTTAGATCCCATCATGGCTGATGTTATCAACGAACTCATCGTCAAATGCTCGAAGGATTTAGGCGCGACGACGCTTTCCATCACACACGATATGGCCTCGGTGCGCAAAATCGCCCAGCATGTCGCCATGCTCTATAACGGCAAACTCATCTGGCAGGGTGAAGCCTCGCAGATCGACAAAAGCAACAACCCTTACGTTGATCAATTCGTCAATGGCCGCGCCGTTGGGCCGATTACGGCGGGCGTGCGCTAACGCACAAGCTATTTCCCTATAATCCTAGTACGAATGGCGATTATATGCTAAGGTCACATACTTGCCCGTATATACCGTTATAACTCACAAATTAGCCATATATTAACTAATTTTAAGTACTATGTTAATGTACTGAAAAAATACGGTAAGCGAAGCAGTAAAAACCCGTGTAAAACATGGAGTTACAATTATGCGAACGGATGCATTACTGACGTGGTATCAAGCATTACAACTCCCGGGCCTCACCATGTCGTTGCTAACCCTTTTATTCCTTTGTTTTACCGCCCGTAAATTCTCATTATTTCTAGTTCCGGCGCTCTATTTCGCCACGCTTACAGGCAGCTTTATTTTGCCGCTGGCGAATCTCTTTGAAATAAATACGACCGTGCGCGGAGCGCTCATCCTCGGCGAAACCATGGTTTTTGCGATGAGTTTCCTACTCATCGTTCAGCTTATTACTGGCCGTGCGCCGCCGCTATTTTACTGGGCAATTCTCGCGGTGCCACTCATCGGCGGCAGCTCGCTTGTCTACGCCACGCTAATCACGCAGGATGAAGTCTGCATGTATGAGCATTTCTGCACCGAACCCGTGGTGCTTAAGCAGCTCTATGATATTTTCAGCACGTCGCTGATCTTCCTTCTGATCGTCTTTGTCCATCGGCGCCTAGTCGTGACTGCCGAGGGTGAACCGCAGATGCAACCGCACAAATTTATGCTGGTCATGGCGCTGGTGATGCTAAATCTGGCAATTCTCGGCATTACGCTCGGAGAGATCAACGGCGCGTTCTCCATAGTCCGCGCGAATTTTGCCATAACGTTGGTGCGCATCGGATTCATGTACATGGTGACGACATCCATCTTCCGCGTCTTCGACAGCCCCTACAAAATCGCTCCCGCCGCGATAGGCGACCCGCGCCACCATTTTCTTACCTAATCCCGTATTGATAACCCGCTTTCAATTCAATAGAGTGCGTTGAAACGCGGGTGTAGTTCAATGGCAGAACGGCAGCTTCCCAAGCTGCATACGAGGGTTCGATTCCCTTCACCCGCTCCATTAAATTTGCCAAATAGATATTCAAACAATTGTTTTACCTAATAAAAATTTTACAACCTCACTGTTAAAAATGTAGTATTGTTAACACGCATATTAAATTCGACACTGGAAATCACATGGATTTAGAGAAAGCCCTCATTAATGCGGCGTCAACTGTCGGCAAAAAGCAAGCCGAGGGCGCGCAGGCAAGTTTGGAAGCAGAAGCTCGCCTAGAAGCGCACGAAGAATTCATGAAACAACGCTGCGAGACCGTAAAAACAATTATGAACCCGCTTTTATCTAAAGAAGTGTTTTTACGTATGGCGAACGATAAATCAGACGAACGCATTCGTAATGCCTTAGCCGGATATCTTAAAAAACAAGCCCCTTATCACCCTGGTAGTATTAAAAGTACAACAGTTAGAAATTACTTTCCCATGGCTACACGAAACGATTGGAAACCCTTACTAGAAACGGGCGGATCATTCGTATTATTTCGCAATACCGAACCCACCAACCCAAACAGCGATTTTGAAGTGAAAATTCTTCTTGGCTTGAGTTGTATCGTTGCAGGAGACTATGTTGGTGTAAACTTTATCGAGCGAGCTGAAAAAACCCAGCCTGCCATTGAAATCGATATAAAAGTAAAAGCAGGCAATGAGGCATCCTACGAAATATGCAGTTCATCTCATCATGAAAGCAAACCCTTGTCAGATCAGGAACTGGCTAGTGAACTCTATACTCGTATAATCGAAGGCCTCGATATAGATGCTAGTAGGGCAGCCATATATTTGACAAATACAGAAGCCGGAGTAAGTACCTCTGCTTTACCGCCTGCAAATACTCGTTAGCCACTGTTCCCGTGAATTAGCAGCTAATGAGGGTATGCCTCTGCACGTAATACCCTGCGCTTGGGAGTAAATGAGCGTAAAACTCACCGGTCCATTATAGCGCTCTATAGCCCTCAACTTTAGGTTAGGTCATGCGCACCCAATGGCCACCAAGCGACATGCTGATGATGCCCAGGCTATTGGTAACATTAAAATTATTCGGCGCAACCATGTGCGACGCCTCTTTGACGACGTAATCCAATGTAGCTCTCAATTTGGCAATCGTATTCATAAGCAAAATCTATTAATTTATTAATAAATCAGAAAACAGCATATTTCCTCTTTTGGTAAGCGCGAATTGGCACAGTTTCCTTCTTTCAGGGCTTGCATTTTCAGGGATAGCCCTTATTCATCAACGGTTAGGAGCCTGAATGAACGTCAAAGTCGCCGATAAAATCGCCGAATTGCTGGAAACGCTCGATATCCGCCATGTATTTGGCATTATCGGCGCGGGCAATGTGCATATTTTTGAAGCGATTGCCAATCGCGGTTTTAGTGAGCTCATCTGCGTGCATCATGAGCAAGCCGCCACCATGGCGATGCAGACCTATTACCGACTACACGGAAAGCTTCCCGCCGTGCTGCTCACCACCGGCGGCGGCTCGACCAATGGCGTCACCGGCGTCGTCAGCGCCTATTTCGATTCCGTTCCCGCCCTCATCATCGCCGGAAACGAAAATTCCAAATTCACTACGCCCGAAAACCCCTTACGCATCTGGGGCGTGCAGGGCTACGACTCCGTACACATGATCGAAAAAACCACCAAATATTCCGTGCGCGTCACCGATCCCACCCGCACCCTCACCGAGTTGCAAAAAGCCCGCGACATCGCCATCGCCGGGCGCGGCGGCCCGGTCTGGGTAGAAATTCCGATGAACGTGCAGGCCGCTGTCATTGACGAAAAGACCTTCGCCCCTTACCAAGAGAAACCGCCTGCAAAACCGAAACTCGATAAAGCGCAACTTGATTCCGCTATCGAAGCTCTCCGCACCGCCAAACGGCCGCTGCTGTGGCTTGGCAATGGCGTACGCATGACCGGCGCGGAAGAAAAAATCCCGGCGCTGCTGGAAAAACTCGGCGTGCCTGCGCTTCTTTCCTGGGCTGGCGCCGACATGGTCGATTCCTCGCATCCGCTCGTCGCCGGGCGCGCGGGCGTGTACGGCCAGCGCTCTGCCAATTTTATTTTGCAAAATTGCGATTACCTCCTCACCATCGGTACGCGCCTGGCCATCCCGCAGATCGGCTACGACATCAGCGAATTCGCCCGCGGCGCGCGCCTGGACGTCGTTGATATCGAAGCAGCGGAAGCGAAAAAACATGGCAGCCGCGTCACGCAGGCAATCGTCGCCGACGCCGGTGATTTCATCGACGGATTACTTGCTTCCAGCTTGCAAACTTCTCCTGTTCAAGAACCATGGCGCAAACAATGCAATACCTACAAAACCAAATACCCCTGGATTGGCCCGGAACATTCCGACAAGGACGGTTTCATCAATTCCTACCCGTTCATGACAGTACTTTCCGAATACCTGAAAGACGACGCGATCGTCGTCACCGACATGGGCACCGCATTACTTTGCGGCCATCAGGCGCTACCGATCAAAAAGAACCAGCGCCTCCTGACCTCCACCGGCCTTGGCGAAATGGGGTACGGCCTCCCCGGCGCCATCGGCGCATCATTTGCTAACAACAAATCCGAAATCATCTGCCTCAATTGCGACGGCGGCATGATGATGAATTTGCAGGAAATGCAGACCATGGTGCATCATAATTTGCCGATCAAATTGTTCGTCTTCAATAATGACGGTTACCTGATGATCAAGCACACGCAAAAGTCCTTGTTCGGCAAAAAATACGTCGGTACCGATAAAAAATCCGGCGTCTCCTGTCCCGATTTCAGCAAGCTCGCCACCGCCTTCGACTTGCCTTCTTACCAAATCCGCACCTGGGATGACGCACGAGAAATGCTGCCTAAAGTTATGGCGTATAACGGTGCGGTCGTGTGCGAAGTATTTATGCATCCCGAGCAACTCTTCGTGCCCAAGCTGGGCTTAAGCGCCGCTCTCGACGGCACGCTGATCTCGCCGCCGCTGGAAGATTTGTCGCCACCATTACCGCTTGCCGACATGGAAGAGGCGATGATCGTTGGCGTGCACCCCAAATCCCGCGCGATGCGCCAATGAGTGCCGTCGCCATACTCGGCGCCACCAGCCAGATCGCAAGCGATTTTATTTACCGCGCTTCCGCCAGCCACACGCTTTTCCTCTATGCGAGAAGTAATTTCGAGCCCTTCTCCGCATTCGGCAAAATGCATTATGATGCCATCATCAACTGCGTAGGCGTAGGCGATCCCGCCAAAGCCGCTGAAATGGGGGGATCAATCGCCGACATCACCTTGCAATTCGATACGCTCGCGCTCGATTACGCAAAAGCAAACCCCGGTTGCCGTTATATTTTCCTAAGCAGCGGCGCAGCGTATGGCGGCGATTTCGCCGAACCGGCTACAGGCAGAATTCAGCCTTCTTTTGCAAATACATCACAAGACATCTACGGCGCCGCCAAATTCACTGCCGAATGCCGCCACCGCGCCGCAAAAGAATTGCACATCGTCGATATCCGCCTGTTTAATTATTTCAGCCGCACACAAAATTTGGGTGCGCGATTTTTCATCACCGACATGCTGCGTGCCCTAAAAAACGGCGAAACATTCCAAACCTCCCCCGCCACCATGACGCGCGATTACCTGCACCCGGATGATTTCGCCCAGCTAATCGAAGCCATTTTGCAATTTCCACCTGCCAATGTTGCACTCGATGCCTATAGCCGCGCAGCAATCGAGAAATTCGCATTGCTGGAAGCGGTAAAACAACACTTTGGCCTTCATTATGAGGTCGATAAAAATGCCGCCACGGTGAATGCCACAGGTATCAAAACTAATTATTACTCTATCTATCGCCGCGCCGCCAAATTTGGCTACAAACCGGCTTATACCTCGCTTGAGGGCTTAATGCTGGAAATCGGCGCAATCCTCGCTAAAGTAGCCGCATGACACGCAAAATGAACGTCGCCATAAAAGTTGCAATTCTGGGCTCAGGCAATATCGGTACCGACCTGCTCATCAAAGCGATGAAATCGCCGCACCTCAACTGCACTATGTTTGCCGGCCGCAATTTCAATTCGTCGGGCATGAAAAAAGCCAATTCGCTCGGAATTCCTATTTCCGACCGCGGCATCGAGGCGTTGCTCGCCGCCCCCGACAGTTTCGACATCGTCTTCGACGCCACCTCCGCCGTCGCGCACCAAGCGCATTGGGAAGCGCTTAAAAAACTCGGTAAAATGGTGATCGATATGACGCCTGCCAAGCTTGGGAGCATGTGCGTACCCGCCATCAATGCCGAAGAAGTCTTGCGTGCAGGCGCTAAAAACCTCAACATGATCACCTGCGGCGGCCAGGCCAGCATCCCCATCGCCTACGCGCTCTCGCAAGTGCATAAGGGTATCGACTATATCGAAGTTGCCTCCAGCATTGCCTCACGCAGCGCTGGCCCCGCCACCCGTTATAACATGGACGAATATATCCACACCACCGAGGAAGCCCTGCAACAATTTTCTGGTGCAACCCACACAAAAGCGATATTAATCCTTAATCCCGCACATCCGCCGATCGATATGCAAACCACCATTTACGCCAAGATAGCAAACCCCGATCTGGACGCCATGCGTGAAAGTGTGTCGGGAATGGTCGAAAAAATTAAATCCTATGTACCTGGCTACCAACTCATCGTCCCGCCCACCATCGAAGGCGGTCGCGTGATGGTGACGGTAAAAGTTCTCGGCAACGGCGATTACCTGCCGCCCTATGCCGGAAATCTCGACATCATCAATTGCGCCGCCATCGCTATGGCAGAAATGGTAGCGACCCATGGTTAGCATCCGCATCAGCGATCCCACACTTCGCGACGGCAATCATGCCGTCCGCCACCAGCTCAAAACCGAAGCCTTCGCTGCCTATGCCCGCGCCGCTGAAGCCGCCGGAATCCCGATCGTCGAGGCGGGTCACGGCAACGGGCTCGGCGCATCCTCCATGCTCATCGGCGAAGCCGCGATCACTGACATCGAACTGCTCAAAATTGCCCGCGCCAATCTTTCCAAATCCAAACTCGGTATCCACGCCATCCCCGGCTTCTGCACCATCAAAAAAGATTTGGCCGTCGCGCTCGATCTCGGCGTCGACGTGTTCCGCATCGCCTCGCACTGCACCGAAGCCGACACCACCGAGCGCCATATCGGATTTATCCGTCAGGCCGGAAAAGAAGTA
>Ga0206906_1044_pt1 | contig 20117 bp, 22 predicted proteins | sample Alteio_BWOrgHeat_79_FD_152935 | JGI IMG/M metagenome (GOLD analysis project Ga0206906, IMG submission 152935) | Enriched cells from forest soil in Barre Woods Harvard Forest LTER site, Petersham, Massachusetts, United States -... | ecosystem: Environmental > Terrestrial > Soil > Temperate forest >...
CGATCGCCGCTTCCCCGGTACGACCGCGCAGGACAATGCCGTTGGCTTCCTCGCCATCGGCAGGTAAGCGCGATCCATTTGCCGAAACATCTTTGTCGTTGCCCGACTCTGCGTCGGGACGGAACCAGGTTCCCCGATAACTTTCCTTGTTTGGATTCTTCCGACCCCGGAATGTGGCAACGACCTCGATGTAGTCTTCAGAGACGAAGCTCCGAAGCGTAATCTCCCGATCGACGATCATGGCAAGAGTCGGCGTCTGCACCCGCCCGACCGAGAGCTCCTCGTTATAGACAATCGAATAGGCACGCGAAAGGTTCATGCCGACAAGCCAATCAGCCCTGCTTCTCCCGCTGGCCGCGTCCGCCAATCGATCGTATTCGCTCCCCGGACGAAGCTTGTCGAATCCGCTGCGGATGGCGTCCGGAGTCAAGGAGGAGATCCAGAGTCGGCTGACAGGCTTTTTGCACCCCGCGGCCTCATAGATATAGCGGAAGATCAGTTCTCCCTCGCGCCCGGCGTCTGTCGCACAGACGATCCGCGAAACCCTTCCGGATGTCAGGATCTTTCGCACCACTTCGAACTGGTCTTTGGTTTTCTCGTAGACAACCAGCGGCCACCCGGTGGGCAGGATCGGCAACTGATCGAAACGCCCTTCGCAAATTCGTCCCCGAGGATTACATCGAGGTTGTCGCCACATTCCGGGGACGGGAGAATCCAGATAAGGAAAACCTTCAGGGAACCTGGTTCCGTCCCGAACCACGGCCGGGCCACGACAAGGATGCTCCGGCGAACGCATCTCGACTGCCTGCCGATGGCGAGGAAGCCAACCGTATCGTCCTGCGCGGTCGTACAGGGGAAGCTGCGATCGAGTCGATTTCTTCCGAGACGAAGCGGATGCAGCCACCCCTGCTTTACGATCTTACGGAGCTTCAGCGGCATGCCAATCGGCTGTTCGGCTTTGGCGCACAGCAGACTCTTGACTTGGCCCAGGCTCTCTACGAGCGCCATAAATTGATTTCCTATCCGAGGACCGATAGCCGCCATCTTTCTGCCGATGTAGCCGCCACTGCTCCGGGGATTGTCGCGGCGATTTCGACAGACTACAAGCAGCAACTGGCTCCAGGTCCGGGAGTACGTTCCTTGAGCAAGAGGTTGTAGACGACAGCAAGGTAAGCGACCACCATGCCGTCATTCCCACTGCGGTCTCTCGTGAGAATGCCCACCTTACAGAGTACGAACGCAAGACTTTCGATGTCATCTGCCGGCGCTTCCTCATGATGTGGCATGACGATTACCTCCAGGCTGTCACGACCGTGATTACCGCGATCACGAATGGAGAGATTGTGGACCGCTATCGGACCACGGGAACGCTCGTGCAACAGATGGGCTGGAAGGTTCTTGATATCGGGGCAGAAGGTCGACGGCGAGATACGAGAGGCGGTGGTGAGGAAGAAACTCCAGAGCAGGTCCTTCCCGTAACGCTCGCCAAGGGGCAGCTCCAGAACGTCATTGAGATTGAAGCCAAAAAGAAGAAGACCCGGCCCCCGAAACGATTCACCGAGGGCACGCTTCTGACTGCAATGCAGACGGCGGGCCAAAGCCTGGAAGAGAGAGAACTGTCCGAAGCGATGAAGGAGACGGGCCTGGGCACGCCCGCGACGCGGGCCGCCATTATCGAAGTGTTGTTGAAGCGAGGCCTTCATCGTCCGTGCGGGAAAGAACCTGGAGGCAACAGAAAAGGGTATTCATCTTATTGAAGTGGTTCACCCCGAAGTTAAGAGTCCCGCGATGACCGGACAATGGGAAGCATTTCTCAAGAAGATTCAGCACCGCCAATCCCGGTTGGAACCGTTTCTCGATGGCATCAGTCAATATGTCCGGTCCGTAGTCAGCAAGGTTGGCCAGACAAGGCACGTTCAACGAGCAACCGTCTCTGACTCACCCAAAAGTTCCGATTCTCCCGATCTCACAGGCTCAAAGGATTTCTCAAATTTCACAACGCTCACTGAGCTTCTCGAGAGCGCGTTCGGCTTCTCTAACTTCCGACCCAACCAGGAAGCCGTCTGCAACGAGGTCACGGCGGGAAAAGACGCACTACTCGTTATGCCGACAGGATCGGGCAAGTCGCTTTGTTACCAGTTGCCGGGATTGGCACGAGGTGGAACCACGCTCGTGATCAGTCCACTCATCGCATTGATGGATGATCAGGTTCATAAACTCAAGGAGCGAGGATTCGCTGTCGAGTGCATCCATTCAGGCCGCGATCGTGAAACATCTCGCCGTGTCTGTTCCGAGTATCTAAGTGGCAAGCTGCAGTTCCTCTTCATTGCGCCGGAACGACTTCGGGTAGCGGGCTTCCCCGAAATGTTAGCCAAGCGCAAACCGTCGCTGATCGCGATCGACGAAGCGCACTGCATATCCCAATGGGGGCACGATTTTCGCACCGACTATCGAATGCTTGGCCAGTATCTGCCCCTCCTTCGCCCAGCCTCGGTGCTGGCACTCACAGCCACGGCCACGCCAATGGTTCAGAAGGACATTGCCGCTCAGCTCGGGCTCATCGAGCCCACGCATTTCATCCACGGTTTTCGCCGCGAGAATATCGGTGTCGAGATCGTGGAAGCTCTCCCGTCGCAGCGCCCTTCGCTGGCGCGGGAGATATTGATCGAAGCCAAACACCGGCCGGCCATCGTATATGCTCCGACCCGCAAGCAAGCGGAGAGCCTGGCGGAAGAATGGGCAGGCGAGTTCAAAGTGGCCAGCTACCATGCGGGGCTCGACTCCGAGCGACGGCGGCGAGTCCAGGAAGGATTCATGGCCGGCAAGCTCGATGTCATGGTGGCAACCATCGCCTTCGGGATGGGAATCGACAAGCCGGATGTTCGAACCGTGATCCACACTGCGCTGCCGGCCAGTGTGGAAGGGTATTACCAGGAAATCGGCCGCGCCGGGCGCGACGGAGATCCAAGTCGCGCCATTCTCATGCATTCCTACGGCGACCGGCATACTCATGACTTCTTCTTCAGCCGGGATTACCCGGATGTTTCGCTGATGGATCAAGTGTTTGCGAAACTTCAGGCGGAGCCTCAACCCAAGGAGAGGCTGCGCAAAACCCTGGCCATCGAGGAGGAACTCTTCGACAAAATCATCGAGAAGCTTTGGATCCATAAAGGCGCGGTGCTGGACTTCGCGGAGAATGTGAGCCAGGGAGAGGGATCATGGCAACCTTCCTACATAGCCCAGGGGGAGCAAAAGCGGGCGCAGATCGATCAGATGATCCGTTTTGCGGAGAGCAATCAGTGCCCCATGATGTCGCTGGTCCGTCACTTTGGTGATCGGTCGGATGGCGCTACCGGCTGTGGTGCGTGCGATTTCTGTGCTCCGGCCAAGTGCGTCGCCCAGAGATTTCGAACTGCGACGGATGTTGAACGAGCGGCTCTCTATCGGGTGTTGAGCGCGCTGCGATCGATCCGCACCCGATCGACGGGCAAGCTGTATTCAGACCTATTCCCGGGAAACGAAATCAGCCGGGACAGCTTCGAGGAGATTCTGGGGGCCATGGCCCGGGCAGAACTTCTGACCTTTGCCGATGCCGTCTTCGAAAAGGAAGGCAAACAGATTCCCTGCCGCACCGTCAGCCTTACTCAGACCGGGCGATCGACCAACGAGAGCACGCCGGTGCTCTTCGTCATGAAGGATGCGCCACGCCCGGCTTCCAAACGCAAGCCCTCAAAAAAGTCCGGGAAAACTAACGGGTCTCGACCCGCCGCCGCTCAAACACAACCGGGGACGAAAGAAAGAGCAGCGTCCGGGGCAGGGTCAGATCAACAACGCATCGAGCAAGCGTTGCGCGCATGGCGCTTAAGTGAGGCCAAGCGCAGGAGGGTTCCGGCATTCAGGATTTTTGGCGATCGCGCTCTGGTAAGTATCGCTGCGACCGCACCGAGGAATGAAGCGGAGTTGCTGGCTGTGCAGGGCATTGGGGCCGGCATTGTTAAGAAGTATGGGGTGCATATCTTTCGCCTGATTGCGGCTTCGCGCTGATTCCTGGTGATGAGTCGATGCCTGGCTGGTGGATCGCGATCGTTGTCGTGAGTCCCGGCGCCAGAGCGTCATCATCACCGAGTTGGGCAAATTCATGACGAATCAATCTAACGGCAGATTCGGTGGTTGTATCGGAACCCGCGAAGCGCCTTTGACGGCTTCCGACTTCACCAGGGATGTGGATGAGTAAGAGGAGCTCCTCGCTTAAGTTGGCGCGGAGGGCGCCGGGAACGACGGCGATGGGCCCAGAAAATCTGCTTGTTCTCGTCGCTTCCCGGCCGGGCGTTGAATGACGGCTATCTGACTTTTCGATAATTTAGATTAGTGCGGTAAGCATGTATTTAGTGATAATCTAATTGAGAGAGCGATGCTCCCCAACGGAGAGGTGAATGGCGCAAGTCAAGCAAATTAAGAACGTTAGGTCCGCTGTTCTCAGCGGCACGGGGCGCGATGTCATCCGGCAGCTCAATCGTTCTTTGGAGCGGAGGACCGTGGCCGTTACCTTCGCGGACGACGAACAGGGGGCTGCGGCCGAACGCGTCATTCACCAGGTGGTGGAGTTCTTGCCTCAACTGATTCAGGACCGCCAGGAAGAAACCCTGAAGAAGGTGGTCAATCTCCTGTTGACGGACGTCACTCCTTCGAAAGCAGCGCGCGAGCAGGCCCGTATGTTGATAGAAGCCAAAACGGCCATTCTGAGCAGCGGCGATTTTCTGCCCGCGACCGAAGTCGCGAAGCTCGCCGGCTTCAGTGCCAGCAACCTCAGCGTGCAGCCGAACAAGTGGAAACGGAACCGGGAAATCTTCGCTATCCAGCACGGGAGAGAGGATTACCTGCCGCTTTATGGACTCGATCCAGGAGACCACCGTCCCCGCAAGGAAATGGCGGAGATTCTCAAGGTCTTCGGAGGCACGAAGGATGGATGGGGACTCGCATTCTGGTTTGCGGGGCTGAACAGCTTCCTGGACGACGAACGGCCACAGGATGTTCTGGCGACTGATCCTGAACAGGTAATTGCCGCTGCCAGGGATGAAATGGCCGAGATCGAGCATGGCTAAAGATGCAGCGAGCTATGTTCCGCCAACCGTTCCCGCGAAGATAAGGCTTACTCCCTGGGGTGCGGGCACAACGATGTACCGTGTCCATGAAACGGTCTATGCGGTCGATCAATTCAACCCCAGTCCCAAGGGCAACGCTCGCTTCAGTCCAATCCTTGACCCGTCAGGGAACGTGATTCCGACCCTTTACGCCGCGACCACCCCTCGCGGCGCCTTGATGGAGAGCGTCTTTCGAGACGTTCCATATCGCACAGGCTTCAAGCATGTCGACCCCAAGAGACTGGAAGGCAGGGCCTGCTCGACCCTGCTGTTCCAGACCAACTTTCAACTTATCGATCTGAGCAAGATAGCACTCCGCGGACTTGGCATTCCACCTCGCCGCCTTATCGACACGACGAAGGCTCACTACCCGGTGACTCGGGGGTGGGCTGAGCAAGTCTACGCCGCCCGTGCCAAGGCCCAGGGATTCCTTTGGTCTTCCCGGCGGGACGACCGGTCTCTTGCCGTGGTGTTGTTTGGGAGCCGGCTCCATGCATCGGATCTTCTCGATGGCAAGTTCTCCCGCCCGCTGATCAGGAAGGGAGTACCTGAGGACTTTGTCCTCAATTTGGCAACGGAGCTGAGAGTCCTGCTCAAATAGCAATCCGCGGTCCACCCCGATCCTCGAACATGCTCCCCGAAAGACAATGGTGATGTGGCTTGTGTCTTCAGAATCTGCTTACCCGGCCCACGCGGCCCTCCGCGAGGAGTTTCCCGCGCTTCGTTCCATCGAATTGCTGAGCGGAAAGATCTCCCATTGGCTGGTTATTCCCGGTGACAGCACTATTTTGAACAGGAAGCCTTGCGTGCCTGCGATCTACTCTTGCATCACGATTCGAGATTCGGCCGGGTCCCGATGCCCCGACGCTAGCCGGGAAGCGTCGAAAACGGGAATTGCCTAGTCAGGCAACGTCGCGCCTTTCGTCTCCATGGCAAATGGGATTGCGAGAAGGCCTACGCCAAAGGCGATTGCGGTGAGCGCAACGGGCTTGCCCAGCGTTCCCATCCTGACCACCAGCGCGCCCAGCGCAAGGTCGATTCCGGCTGCAAGAAAGCGCCCGAACGAAGTGGTGAAGGCGAATGCAGTGGCGCGCACCGAGGTCGGGTACTGCTCGGGCAGCCACAAGCCGAAGATGGCAAAATTCCCGCCGAAGAATCCCAGGAACATGAGCACGATGATGAAGGGCCGCAGGCCGTGCGGTAAATAAAACGCCCAGCCGAAGCCGAGCAGGATGCAGACTGCCATCCCGAGAAAATAAGACGCAAGCGCAATCCGCCGGCCAATCCGTTCAGCGAACAAGGGAGCCGCAAGGCATCCCAGGATTGTGCCTAGCGAGAGTAGCCCCATGCCCAGTGATGACATCTTCACCCCCTGTCGGGGCGTCATCCCCGCCTGCTCCGCGAGCAAGGCAATGGCCGTGGGAGCATAGACAGCGGCTGCCCAGAGACCGCAAATGGCCGCTGCCAGCAGGGCCGTGTTTACCAGCGTTCGCCGGGTGTAAGGAGCCATGAAGATCCTGCGCAGTGGAGACTGTCCGCGGACAGCCTTCTCTCCATTCCAACGCTGTGGTTCTTTGACGCACATGAGGACCAGAAACGCTACGACGACTGGCGCCAGTCCGCACCAGAACATGGCGCGCCAGCCGTAGTGGGTCGCAACGGTGTAGTTAAGCGCCGAGGCCAGGAAGAAGCCGGCATAGTAGCCGGTTTGCAGATAGCCGGCACCCATCTTGCGGCGGTCTTCCGGCCAGGCCTCGGCAACATAAGTGCCTGCCAACGCCCATTCGCCTCCAATTCCAATACCGGCCAGCAAGCGGAACAATCCCAGTTGCCAGACACTCTGAGACAAGGCGGCAAATCCGGTGAATATGGCGTAGACAAAGATGGTGCACGCCAACACCCGGCTACGGCCAAACCGGTCGGCGATCGGCCCCCACACCAGCGAGAGTCCCCATCCAGTCAGAAACAGCGCAAACAGAATCGATCCCGCCCATCCCACGTTGGCAGGACTCGCTTCAATTCCAGACCTGGGAAGCAATTCAGTGAGGGCAGGGTTGAGGACCAGAGCATAGATCACGGAATCCATGCCATCCAGCGTCCATCCTGCCCAAGCGCCCCAGAATCCGATGATTTGATGGCGGTTGAGCCGTGTCCGAGTCTGTGACTGCGCATCCTTCAATTGTTATTTGGTCCTCAAAGGTGAGAAGAGAAATTGAAACGAGGCAAGGTGCGTACCTGGGAGAATCAACCAACGGAATCGACCGTGCTTGCATCTTGAAACATCGCACTTACCGCGGGCTTCACGATCTTGCCCATCGCGTTCCGCGGAAGAGCATCGAGAATCAAGAGCTTCGTAGGTAGTTTGTAAGATGACAAGAACTCTCGACCCCAGTCACGCAAATGGGCCAGATCGAGAGTACGACCTCCTTTGAGCACCAACGCCGCGGCCACACGCTGACCCCACTCCGGATCAGGAATTCCGACCACGGCGCATTCAGCAATAGAAGGATGCGCGAGCAGCGCTTCTTCAATCTCCAGCGCTGATATCTTGTGTCCCCCGGTTTTGAGAATGTCGATGTTTGTGCGGCCGAGAATGCGATAGACACCGTTTTCACGCACCGCGGTGTCGCCGGTCAGAAACCATCCCTCGCGAAACGCGTCGCGGGTCGCCTCCGGTTTGCGCCAGTATTCAGCAAATACTCCCGGACCGCGCACCCAAATCTCTCCCGCGGTCCCCGGAGCAACCGGCTCTCCGTCTTCCCCCGCCAGCTGAATGGTGACGCCGGGAAGCGGCGTTCCCACACTCCCAGGGATTCGCGCACCATGCAGGGGATTTGAGAGCGCCATGCCAAACTCAGTCATGCCGTAGCGCTCCAACAGAGTGTGGCCGCTGATCTCTTTCCATCGCTGGAGCGTACTCACGGGCAGGGCCGCTGAACCGGAGACCATCAGGCGCAAGCGGGCACACGACCGGCTCAAAGCCGCTCGGCGCTCAGGCGGAGCAGCTTCCCATGCGGCGATGAGCCTGACGTAGACCGTGGGCACAGCCATGATCACCGTCAAGCAGTCACCGGCGATAAGGTCCCAAATCGCACTTGCATCGAACCGTGGCAGGATCTGACAGCGCGCGCCCGACCAGAGCGCACAGCCAACCACATTCACGATTCCGTGCACGTGATGAAGCGGCAGGCACAACACGGTTTGGTCACTTGCTTTCCATTCCCACGCCTCCACCAGGCTGACGATCTGCGCCGTAATGTTGGCATGGGTCGTGACCACGCCCTTCGGCCGGCTGGTGGTGCCGCTGGTATAGAGGATCATGGCCGGGCGCGTGGTCGAAAGTTTCGGCAGTTCCGAAGCATGTCCTGCCGGCGGAGTGTCGCAACGGATTGTGCGCAGACCGCGAGCCTCGGCAAGAGGCGCCAGTTGTGCAGCGCCCGGCGCGTCAAACATCAGGATCGAAGCCTGGGCATCATCGATGGTGTATTCGAGTTCGGGCTTGACCGCATTCAGAGGCAGCGGAACAGCGATGCCACCTGCGCGCCAAATTCCCCATTGCGCCGCGACCCATTGGAATCCCGGCGTAACAAGAAACCCGACACGAGCTTCGCCCAAGTCCCGGTTGCCGGCGAGAAGTGCCGCGGCGATCCGAGACGACGCGTCCAGCAAATCGTGATAGGTGAAAGCCGCCTGCTGATCGATGATTGCGACTCGCTGTTCATGCAGCTGCGCTTGTGCGACGAAAGGGAGCGGGGAAGCGTCACTCATCAACGTCCGAATATACTTCAGAACCGAATTCTTGTCGACGGAACTCAAGCAGAGCACCCGAAACTGCAGCCAACGTCGCCTAACAAGTACCGAGTCTCTTTTGTCGGTATTTACTCCGAGGCTAAACTGTGTGACCGGACACCCTTCCACTCACATTCGAACAATCAAGGAACTTCTTCCATGAAACCATCGAAGCTCTATGAAGCGCTTCTGGCGCTCATTGGCGAACGTGTGCCCCTGCATATCTGGGGTGCATGCGGCGTCGGCAAGTCGCAAATCGTTGCTCAGGTTGCGGACGATCTCGATTACAACTTTCTCGATGTGCGGGCCGTGCAACTCGATCCAGTCGATCTCCGAGGGCTGCCTCGAGTCGCAGCGGATCAGATGGAATGGGTGCCACCGAAGTTTCTCCTGACCAGCGGCAAGGGCATCTTGTTTCTCGATGAGTTGACCTCTGCGCCGCAGATGACCCAGGCGGGCTGCTACCAGTTGGTGCTCGACCGAGAGCTCGGCGAGTATGCGCTGCCTGACGGATGGGTCGTGATCGCCGCCGGCAATGCGGCTTCAGAGCGTGGCGTTCATTTCGCCATGCCGCGGCCTTTGCGCAACCATTTTGTACATCTTGAACTTGAGCCGGATCTTGACGACTGGTGCAGGTGGGCAGTGAAGGCTCAGGTCCGTCCCGAGATCATCGCTTTCCTGCGCTTCAAACCGGATCTCCTGCATACGGCCGATGCGACATCGGACTCCAATGCCTGGCCCACACCACGCTCCTGGGAGATGGCCTCGCAGGTACTTTGCGGCATCGCCCGACGCCAAAAGACTCAGCTTCTATCGGGGACGAGCGAGTTTGAGGCGCAGCTACTGGATGGAACCGTGGGTCCGGCAGCGGCCTCGGAGCTTGTCGCATTCCTCCGATTGTTTCGCCAGCTTCCATCGATCGACGAAATCCTGCTCAATCCCACGGCGGCTATCGTTCCCACGGAGCCCTCCGCGCAAATCGCTATTGCCACCGCTCTTGGCAAGGTATTGAGCGACAGCTCCTTGGGCAGAGGGATCACCTACCTAGACCGGATGCCGACCGAGATGCGGGTGATGGCCATGCGCGATGCGGCAGCCAGAGACACCGCCATTACGCACACTCCCGAATTCATTCGCTTCGGAGTGGAATACCGGAAGGTCCTCCAATGATTACTGAAAAAGCAATGCTTGCGGTTGTCCACATCAGCATTTGGACCGCAGTCAAATACGATCGCAAGGTCAGCCGCGATTTGGCCGATCAACACGGCGCGCATAAAGGCGCGGGCCGGTACAACAAGCAGCTCTTGCGCAGTGCGGACAAGCTGGACGAACTGCGTACGCTGGCAGGACAAATAAGGCAGTACTTCTACAAAATCACTCTTCCCTGGTCGGATGAGGGATTCCGATTGTTGCCTTCGAATTTATATTTCGATCTTATGGCGCGGATGCGCGAGTTCGAAGCCAGCTTCGAACAGGGCGTGGAAAGCTTTCTGCGCGTCTATCCGCAATATATCGAGCAAGTACGACCGGAACTGAACGGGCTCTTCCGCGAGGAGGATTATCCGGGCGTCGAGAAGCTAAGGACCAAGTTCGGCGTCAAACTCGAGATCCTGCCCATCCCATCGGGCGCCGACTTTCGCGTACAGATGTCGGCCGAAGAACAGGCACGGGTCTCGCGGGAGATCGATGCCAATGTCCGCGAGTCGCTTACACGCGGGACCGAGGATCTGTGGAGACGGCTTCGGGAAGTCGTCGCCCATATGGTCGAACGGCTGAACGAACCGGAATCGCGTTTCCATGGCTCACTGGTCACCAATGTAGTGGGTCTCGTCGAGATCCTGCCCCGACTGAATGTCAATGGCGACGCGGATCTGAACCATCTTGCGGAGCAGATCCAGCAGCGGCTTTGCAACTACTCCGCGCAGGACCTCAAGAAGCACGACCTGCTGCGGGTCACGACCGCAACTGACGCAGCCGACATCGTTGCCCAGATTGATGACGTCTTGCGTGACCGTGAAGCGGCGCAAGGTCCGAGCGCCGACGATATCTTTACCCGCATGTCCGCGTACATGGAGGCGCCCGCGACGGTTTAAGCCGCGAGCGAGCTGCGCTACGTCTTTTCTCGCATCCATGGAGTAAAAGTAAGCCCGACCAGTATTCCGTCCGAATCGCGAAACCGGCTCACTGTCTGGCCCCATGGTTCCTTTTATTCTTGATAAGCATCGCGTATCCCAGCGAATCAAGCTCCGCGGTCGCTTTCTCGACACTGTCCACGTCGAACTCAAGCCAGGCGTGGGGCGCCGGCGGCTTATCCGGCCAAGTGCTGCTGCCAAAACAAGACTCCGCAGCCTGGGAGAGCGGCCAAAGGGCGAACTCTTTCGCACCTTGGAGAGCATTGGTATGGAGGTAGCCGCCGCTCTCCTCCTTGAAAGAAATGTCAAGGGCCTCGGCGTAAAGCTTACGGCTCGAATCTCGATCACGGACGATGGGCCCAAAGCCCGCGATGAACAGAATTCTTGTTTTCTCCAATCCTTGCACGGCGCCTCCTCTGCGTACGGCGAGCACTCCCGCAGCCGCGATCCCGGCAATGAGTTCTCTTCTCGTCATACATCAAAAGGATAGTCAGAAGAAGAATGAATACGTCTTGAACAAATCGGACAATGGTAGGAATGGATTCGCTGGGAACAGCGTTTCTGTGATTACGTCTTCGGCGGGGTAAAGAAATTGACGAGATTTCCGTCCGGGTCGCGGAAGTAAATCGAACGCGTGCCCCACCGCTGGGTGGTGGGCGGCTTGACCCAGACTTTCACGAGGCTCTGGAGTCTCTTGTACTCCAGGTCAACATCTTCAACGGTAAATTCCAGGATGACGCTCCTGTTCTCGGCTGCCTGGGCCGAACCGGGAATGTACTTCTCCTGGGCCCGAGCCGCGAAGACCGCCAACACGCCAACGCTTGTTCGAAACTCGGCATAGTCTTCGCCTGACCACCTTGCTTTCACCGCCAAGATCGGCTCGAAGAAATTTACGAGTCGCTTCATGTCGTTTGTAATCAGGCACACGTTTGCAAGGGTTGGGAGAGCGCCGTCCGGATGCCTTTCAGCCTCTTGGGGACCCACCGCCCGCCCGGCGGCGAATACCGCCAGTACGATAGCGAAAGTACAGATGCGAAGGATGGTCATAACGTTTTGGCCGTTCGTTGTCGCTGCGGGTGGAGATCGGGATCGAGTCAAGTCAGAGGGCACGCCGTCACTCTTCCATCAAAGATTTCAGGCCGTCCAAGTCTCGCTGCACGTATCCCGCATCCGCCGCGAACCTCTGGTCAGACATTTGAGGTTCACGGAACAAGGTAAACAAGAGCTCGCAGCCCCGGCCGCTGACAATCAGCCGCATGGGGACGTACACCTCGGCTCCAGACGGCCGGATTACGTAATGATCGACAACGCCGAAGGTATTCCGCGGTGTGAATCGAACCTTGATTGTTCCGCCACCCGAATCGGCAACCCAGCCATCGTTCGATTGCCGGATCGATTTACCAAGTTCGTGCGCCCATTGGTTCCAGTTCGTCGGATCGGCGGGAAATCGTACACCTGGTTAAAAGGACGGCCGATGCGAACTGTGATCGTTCGAGATTCGACGGTGGCAACCGTTGACGTCCTGCCGGCTTGTCCCATCGAGGCTGGTTCGTGTTCCGGCTGAAGCGAATGTCCGGCTCGCGTGAGGTACAGGCACATACAAGCAAAACTGCGATTGGAGCTATGGGGCGACGGTCCTTCATGCGATGGAGGCTACCGGTCACGGCATTTCATGTCTTGAACAAATCGGACATTTGCAGGGTAGATTCGGGGGAACGGAGCAGTTCCGTTGGCCGGAGGTTGGCAAGGCGGTGAACATCACGAGTCATATGCGCTTGATCGGCATAGCCGGCGTTCACGGCGAGATCTCCCAGGCCCTTCTCTGGACCCATCTCGCGCGCGATCTTGAGAAGACGCTGGAAACGCAGCACGGACTGAAACATCTTTGGACCGTAGCCAATCGCGGCTAAAAACCGCCGATGAAGATGACGTTCGCTAATCCCAACCGAGTGGCTCAATTGTCTGATACTGCCTTTGGGGTGGCGCGAGAGCCATTGAATACTGGCCGAGATGCCTTGGTCGAAGGGACTGGAATGCCCTATCGAGGCAAACAGGATCTTGGCGAGGGCGGATCGTCTGGCTGGGGCGTCTTGCTGCTCAAGCGCCGTGACTTTTCGGCAAGGGTGCGTGACGGGATTTAGATTGCCTTGCTAAGTTCAATCAGTCGCCGAGGTCGTCTGAGATTGAGCAGTAAAAGCGCAACGCCCATTCCTGGTGCGATCGAGCAGCTGCAACGGCAGTTGGATGAGTTTCGCAGCACGCAGCCGCATCGGAAGAAGTTGCCGGAGACCCTGTGGCAGGCCGCGGTGGAGCTGGCCCGGCACCATGGTGTGTATTCGGTCGCTCATCCGCTGCGGCTGGACTATGTGGGACTGAAGAAGCGGCTCGACGGCGTTTCGGATCCCAAGAAGAAGGCAGCCAAGCCTGCATTCGTTGAACTGATCGCAGACCATTCGGCGACGATGGCGGATTGCGTGATCGAGTTCGAGTCCTCTGTTGGAAGCAAGATGCGCATTCAGTGGAGGGCATCGACTGCGCCCGATTGGATAAGTCTGTTTCGTGCCTGGCGGGAATCGGAGCGATGATTCATATCACGGCGCAGATGCGCGTGCTGGTGGCGATCGAGTCCGTCGACGGACGCAAGGGAATTGATAGCCTTGTGCGGGTTTGCCAGGAGAAGCTCTCTGAGGACCCGATCACCGGCTGTGTTTTCATTTTCCGGAGCCGGAGAGGAACGTCGATTCGACTACTCAATTATGACGGCCAGGGATATTGGTTGGCTCAAAAGCGCCTCTCTAAAGGGCGGTTCGCATGGTGGCCGGAATCGAGCTCAGCAGCCAAACGGCTGGAGGCTTACGAAGCCCAGTTGTTGATGGTAGCCGGCGATGTGTCTCGAGTTCGCGCCGCGCCGATGTGGCGGCGCGTGAGCGAGCTGAAGTAAAGATCGCAACACACATGCATTTTTCCCTTGCGTTCCAAAAAAGACTGTTCCATACTGCTGGGCAATGGCTGAGTTCCGATATCGCGGCCGGGAAATCCATCAGGAAGACATCCTATATATACGCACGCTGATCGAGCGATACCCCAACGACAGCCGCCGCAAGCTGTCGACCCGGATATGTGAAGCCTGGCAGTGGCGGCAGGCCAATGGCGCGCTGCGCGACATGGTGTGCAGGGGCATGCTACTGATGCTGGAGCGGGCTGGGCAGATTGCGTTGCCGCCGGTCAGCTATGTTCGGCATAATCCGCTGGCACACAGATGCCGCCCGGAACCTGTGCTGATCGATAAGAGTCCCATCGAAGATCGGTTGCACAAACTTCAACCGATCGAGTTCGAGCAGGTGCGGCGCACTGCGCAGGAGACGTTGTTCAACAGCCTGATGGAGGAGCATCACTATCTCGGCTACGAGCAGCCGGTTGGAGAGCACCTGAAGTTTTTGGTATGGGCGCACGGGCGGCCCATCGCGTGCCTTGCATGGTCATCTGCTCCGCGTCATCTTGGCAGTCGCGACCGCTACATCGGCTGGGATGCCGCAGCACGACGCAACCAGATCCGCTTCATCGCCTACAACACGCGTTTCCTGATCCTGCCGTGGGTGCGGGTAGAGCATCTGGCTTCGCATCTGCTGGGCCGCATGGCGGCGCGGATCTCCGATGACTGGCAACAGATGTACGGGCATCCCATTTACTTCCTGGAGACGTTCATCGATCCGGAGCGATTCCGCGGAACCTGTTACCGTGCGGCCAACTGGGTGCTGATGGGAAGGACTACCGGTCGAGGCAAACAATCCAACAGCTATGTTCCGAACCGGTCGATCAAGGAGGTTCTGGGATATCCGTTGAGGAAGCATTTTCGCGAGTTGCTGGGAGGAGTGCAATGAAGACCGCCCGACGCCGCATCGACGTGAACCTGGAGGAACTGGACCGGGTGCTGGATGGAGCGCGGGAAGCGCCGTTGAGCGAGTCCGATCACGGCAAGCTCAGAGACGCGCTGCACGCACTGGCTGAGTTGTTGGTGCGGACGCGCAACACGGAGAAGACCAGTGCAGTGGTTGGGAAGCAGGAAGGCTCTCAAACCGGAACACCGCCGGATAACAGCGCGCCACCGCCTTCTGGCCACGGCCGCAATGGAGCAGAGGCGTTTGGCGGTGCGCGGAAGGTTGCCATCAGGCACCAGACGTTGACGCACGGCGACCGCTGTCCGGAGTGCGGAAAAGGCAATGTATACGGGCAGAAGGAGCCGAAGGTGCTGGTGCGGATCATCGGTCAGGCGCCGCTCGCGGCTACGGTTTACTCGCTCGAACGGTTGCGCTGCGGCGCCTGCGGACAAGTGTTTACGGCACAGGAACCGGAAGGCGTGGGAGCGGAAAAGTACGATGAAACAGCGGCGGCGATGATCGCCCAACTCAAGTACGGCGCCGGGACTCCGTTCAACCGGCTGGAACAACTGGAAAGCCAGTTGGGTATCCCGTTGCCGGCGGCCACGCAGTGGGAGATCGTCGAGGAAGAAGCGCAGATAATCAAACCGGCGCGGGATGAGCTGATCCGGCAGGCGGCACAAGGCACGGTGGTCCATAACGATGACACCGACATGCGCGTGCTGATGCTGAAGCGCGATCCATCTGACGAGCGCACGGGCGTGTTCACCAGCGGGATCGTGTCGGTCGGTGAAGGGCACAAGATCGCCCTCTACTTCACTGGAAGCCGGCACGCCGGCGAGAACCTCGCCGAGGTGTTGAAGCAACGGAGCGCGGAACTGCCGAGTCCTATACAGATGTGCGATGCCCTGTCGCGCAATGTGCCGAAGCTGCCTGCGGGGGTGGAGATCCTGCTGGCCAATTGCCTCGCGCATGGACGCCGACAGATGGTAGAGGTTGCGGAGAACTTCCCCAATGAATGCCGCCATGTGCTGGAGATGCTGGGTCAGGTGTATGTCCACGATGCCGAAGCGCGTGAGCGCGGCCTGACGCCGGACGAACGGCTGCGGCTTCATCAGGAACGCAGCCGGCCGGTGATGGACAAACTGCACGCCTGGCTGGAGGCGCAGTTAGCCGAACGCAAGACAGAGCCGAACTCGGGGCTGGGCCAGGCGATCGGGTATCTGCTGAGGCACTGGAAGCCCTTGACGTTGTTCCTAAGGAAGGCTGGGGCCCCGCTTGATAACAACATCGCAGAAAGGGCCTTGAAGCGGGCGATTCTACATCGAAAGAATGCACTTTTTTATCGCACTCTGAACGGCGCCCAGGTTGGCGATCTGTTCATGAGCCTGATCCACACATGCCAATTATGTGGAGCGAACTCCTTCGACTACCTGGTCGAGCTGCAGCGTCACGCCCAGGAACTGGCCGCCCGCCCCGCGGAATGGATGCCGTGGAATTATCGCGAGACTCTGGCACGGACTGTGAATCATCCCGATCCCGCTTAGAGTTATGATGAATCCCGTCTGGCCGAAAAGGATACCCTGCGGCCACCGTCAGGGAGCGTCGTGAAGTGTCCGTAAAACAAGGGTCCGGCAGCACGAAATCAGCGAAGGTTTTTGGCCAGGGGCAAAAGAACGCCAAAATGGTTCGCTCCGCCCTCTATGCCCGGGTCTCCACTCAGGATCAGCAAACCCTGCCCATGCAGAATCGTGCCATGCGGGAATATGCCGCCCGGCGGGGCTGGGCCATCGCAATGCAGGTGAAAGAGGTCGGCTCCGGTGCATTACAGCGGCAACGACGGGAGAAGGTAATAGAAGCGGCACGCCGCCGCGAAATCGATGTGGTGCTGGTGTGGCGGCTGGATCGCTGGGGAAGATCGGTAACCGACCTGCTGGACACTCTGCAGGAGTTGGAACACCTCGGCATCGGCTTCGTGTCGCTGACCGAGGCGCTGGACCTGACCACACCGGCGGGTCGCGCCATGGCCGCGCTGCTGGCCGTTTTCGCCGCCTTCGAGCGCGAGATCCTTGGGGAGCGCGTGCGGGCCGGTCTCGCTCATGCCCGCCAGAACGGTAAACGTCTGGGCCGACCCCTCACCGCCGCCTTGCATGCCGATCAGGTTCGCAAACTGGGCCGCGTCGGGATGAGCAAATCCGAAATCGCACGCCGGCTCAACATCGGTCGCACCTCGGTGCGCCGTATCCTGAACAACAGAACTCAGGCATAAAAACATGGCCAAATTACGCCGAAATCATGATCGGGAAAACCGCATCCACGAGGAGATCATCGTGGATGCCTACGGTCCGGAAGAACAGGCCATGGGATGGTACTACTATCTCGAGGAAAAGCTCCGGTTTCCGTTCCAAGCCCAATGCGTCGCTTCGGTACCAACCTCGCCGCTGCGAAAAGGGGAGTCTGTCGAGATCCGAAAGATGGCGCCTGAGGATAGCTGCTCAGCTGACATGCTCGTCATGACACGCTGGAGCAGTCGGAATCTCGCCGTGCCACTCTCTCAGTTGAAGCCCATCGGCGTTGATGAATCAACGAGGCAGGCCATCGAGGACTGGCATTACTGGGTGGCCCATGGGTACTGCTTCTGATCTACACACCGAGAATCGTTCTCCAACAAGTAAGAACCTGAACCCCATGACGAAACGACCCTCACGATCACAGCCCAGATGGACAGATGTCAAGGCAAAGCTCACCAGCCTTGACCGGATAGGATTAATCGGCCTTGTTCAGGATCTTTATGCCCTACACAAAGATAATCAGACCTTCCTTCACACCCGCTTTGGCTTGGGCAAGGACGTTCTGAAGCCCTACAAGGAAACACTGGACCGATGGCTCTGGCCCGATGTGATGCGTAACCAGGATATCTCTGTCGCAAAGGCAAAGCAGGCCATTTCCAGTTACCGAAAAGCCGTTGGCGAACCTGCCGGGCTCGCGGAGCTGATGGTGTCTTATTGCGAAAATGCTGCTGGCTTTTCCAACAATGTCGGCTACCAGGACGAAGGCTATTTCGATGCTCTGGTCCATATGTTCGAACAGGCGCTCAAAGTCACTCGTCAGCTATCCGCAGCCGACCGCGACGCCCTCATCGCCCGGTTAGACCGCGTGCGCAGCATAAGCCACAATCTGGGCTATGGCGTCGGCGATGACATGGGCTCCCTGCTTATCGATTACACCGGTACCTGACTACCCACGGCAGCAGGTCCTCTCTCAAACAGACACCCTTCGCATCCCTGCCGAAAACTCACCTTGCTGCTCAAGCGCCTTTTCAAGCCGCATGTGTTGTATGGCACCCCTGATCGCCGTCGTGGGAATCGCCTGGTTGAGCAATTCCGATGCAGGCATGCCGAGCAGGGAGGACGCGCGACCGGGATGCAGTCGGGCTCCGGTAATGCTGGTCCCAACAGCTAATCGGGCCACGAAGGAAACGGTCCAGGGACCGACTACAGTCGGGGGCTCGTCGTCGATGAAAACGATGTCAATGCATCCGTCCGGCAGCACACGATGTTCGTACGTGCCCGCCGATCCCGTGATCGTCTGACTCCAGAAACACAGGAAGTGGGCTGCAAGCGGCGCAGGAGGCAGGAACTCCCTGTATTCCGAGCTGGGCTTGGCCGGTTGGTCATCAAGATTCATTGCAATCTGAAGCGTCTCGCCATTGGTGGCGGTCTGGTTACCCATTCACACGCCTGGAATCATGTTAACGCGTGGGTAACTGGCAGGCAGCTCTCATCCGGCGAGAACAGTCCACAGCCCCAACTTGGCAATTTGAAGCGGCGGAGTTCCAGTCACACCCCACCCACCAGCTTATGGTTAGGCGAATGCCACGTTATGTCTCAGCGAGACCCGCGAAATGGAAAGTAGGAATGCAGCATGAGATGGCGGATCATCCGGTAGTCGAGTACCATCGGAGGAGACGCGGACGGCGCGGAATCCAGGCCGCACGAGGCACCGCGTGCGGGCGCGGACGGACGGTTACGGCACCCGCGCTGGTCTTGTAGCGAAGCCAGTGGACGGGGCCCATGCGATCGGACAAGTCTGGGCGGGTGGTTCAGAGACGGAGTGTTATCCCTTGCCGAGAGCCGGAACGATGCGTCCTCCGAAAAACGCGGCGCGAGCTATTGCCTCCTGTTTGGCGGTCTACATCTTCAGAATGGCCGCTGTCGAGGCGGTCGCAGCACGCCTCAGGTCTAGCGGCCACTGGAATACTCTTCAGAGCTACGTTCGCTCTTCAAGGCTTCCTTGTCCAGCTTCCCTGTGATCATCGTCCCATATTGAATTGACTGTAGAAGATGTGTTTGCCCGACTAGATCAAATTTCAAAGCGATCTTATACTCCCATGGACTGGGCACGCCGGGACCGATAATGCTACTGAAGCTCTGGGACGACCCCTGTGGAGCAAGCGTCACGAAGTTGCCCCTATCATCGTGACGAATCCAGTAATCACCAGCAGGGAAGGTCTTGCCAGCGACCTTGAAGCTAAAGGGAACCGTGACAGTGGTTGTTTCCGCTACCGCAGGGTTTGCTGCCAAAGCGACAGCCATGATCACGACGGGGGCTAACGCGAGACGATGATGTATGAATTGCATGGACTTCAACCTCCTTACAAGCCACACTAACCAAATTCAGATCGGGTGTCGTCAAGTTCCCGTCCAAAATCAATCAAATTAAGGGGCATCAGACGACCAGCTAACGAGCGGAAAATAGAAGGTGTCTGGTGTCACATCTTTCGGCGTAAGCACTTTCCCGGCGGTGACACATGATATCGGAGTTTCCTCGAAATGTCTGGTTGGGATTCCGCGAATCGCATGTGAGCAATTCGCATCACCTTCCGCTTATTCTTGCCGAGACAGGAGGCAAAGGCGTCGACGTGGCTTACGATGCGGTAGGCGGAAATCTGAAATGAGTCTCCGGGGCCGGCGCCGCGGCTAAACAAGCCCTACCTCCCGCACGCTCGACTTTACACAGGGATATCCGGCGACCGCCCGCGGATGTAATTGCTTCGAGGACAATGCAGGAGTTCCTGAATTCCGGACGGTCAGCAGTGTTGCAGAGGATACAACGTACGTCCCGCTGCAAACAAGAAGCGCGCAGCGAGGTGATTTCGCTGCGCGCGACAGAAAACC
>Ga0206906_1047_pt1 | contig 19498 bp, 19 predicted proteins | sample Alteio_BWOrgHeat_79_FD_152935 | JGI IMG/M metagenome (GOLD analysis project Ga0206906, IMG submission 152935) | Enriched cells from forest soil in Barre Woods Harvard Forest LTER site, Petersham, Massachusetts, United States -... | ecosystem: Environmental > Terrestrial > Soil > Temperate forest >...
AGAAAGTCCAGAAACGTTTTCCCTTCACTTTCAGCCTCGCTGAATGTCTTGATATTATAAAAGACTGCTGAATAGTAGATTACCTTTTTCCACCCATACCGAACGGTTTTTTCGAGTAGCAGTTGGGATTTTTGGAAATTACTGACCGGAACAGTAATACCTGCTGAACCGGATACTCCATTTTCAGCGTTTATAGGTGCGGTTTTAGCTATATTTGTAGTCATAAGCGTGTAGTAATAGCAAATAATGTTCTGTAATAGTTCATTATTCAGACAATTATTTATGAATAAGTATGGGAGAAAGTCCTCAAAAAATAGCCAAACGGCAGGAAAATCGTAAAAAAGTAGGCTTTAGGCTTACTGAGTTCTATTCAAAACTAGGACTTAAGCGAAAAGCATTTTCTGAATCTATCGGTTGGCAATATGATACCGTCCGAGCCTACGAAGAAGGAAGAGCCGAACCAGGCAGTGACTTTTATACAGATCTTCTCCGAGTTTATCCCGATGCCGATGTCATTTATATAATGACGGGCTCTCATCCGGTTGCTAAAATCGAGTTGCGGGAAATATCGATCGTGCATGATGTGAAAGCAGGTGACCCTACTTTGGGATTTGCAGACCTTGAAAAGATCGGAACGATGTTCACCATGAATACGAAGGATAAAGATCTTTTCGCTCTTCGAGTTCAAGGGAATTCGATGGAGCCGGAAATTTCGGAAGGTGATCTTGTCGTCTGCGCTCCGTTAAAACCATTCGTGAGCGGTAAAATTTATGTAGTGGTTACCGATGAAAGCGAGGCAACGGTAAAACAGGTCTGGAGAAAAGAAGGGGGATATGAACTCGTGGCTCGGAATCCCGAATATCCAACGATCTTTCTTGCCGATGGGAAAGTTACGAGGTTGATAAGAGTCGTTGAGGTTACTAGAAAATACAACTAACCAAACTTCCACAAATGCCCCAAGACCGATTTTCTTTCTTTAGGTGAGGTTGTGTTCGTCTCTGCCTGACTTTGTTAAAATTAAACGAGTTTAAACAGGTTCTGGACAAATTGTAGTTAAACTTCATCTGCCATTTCCTCCCAGAATGCGAGAACCCCGTTCAGAAACGTTCAGAAATTTTGATTCGGCTTCTGAGATAGGTCGGGAATTCAGAATTGCTTATATCGCCTTATAGGAAATATCCCCGCAGTCAAAAGTTTTTTGATCTGGCACGTTGGTTCGATCTCTATGGTTGCTTTGTATATGACAAATATTGAAGTCAAGATTGTTGGAGAGTTTTTACGTAATTACGAAAGCGATCTCGAGTACCTTGTTTGCTTTAGGCGATACATGAGGGGTGAGATTCCCTCTAAAGATTATTCGATCAGAGGAAATGGATCGTTCTATAATTTTCTTACAGAGTTTAGAATTATCAGGAATATCGTTCAGGGCGGCACACATCAGTTATTAGATTTGACTAAAGCGTGGTGCGAAGGCCCTGAAGCTGATGAAGTTGATGCATTCGCCCAACATCTTTCAAAAGCTGACATAAGTCGCGGGGCGATATTAAGTTCGCTTGCTTCGAAAGTTCTTTTTCTTAACAATCCTCAACAGCTTCTGCCAATGGATGCATTAGCGCGTAAGGCGCTCAATGTCAGATTAAACAGCTACTCTGCCTATTCTACCGAACTGAAAACCTATTCACAAAAGCGTCAAGAAAGCCTGACTGAGATTATGATTTTCCTGAACCCGATCGTTAGTTCAATAGAGAGGTCATTGATGAGTGAATTGCCTGAGATCGAAAAGATACGGTTGAATAGATTGATAGATAAGATGCTTTGGGTGCAAGGTCAGCAAGACCGATACAATACTGAGGGTGGAGGGAATGTGTTGCCTGACAAAAAAAACATGATTTAGTTTCAAGAAGTCTTATATACTCCAATCCTAGGAGAACTAATATGGTAGAACCTGATGATGTGAAATAACGATTTGATATTTTTTACAAAATGGGTTGTCACATTTTGCATCATAAGCTAATGGGACAGGAGCATTTCCCATTATGGTAGTGTGCATATCACTTGGAATCGAATAGTAAGAAATATGATCCAGCCCACAGTATGGGCATGTTATTTCAGAAGACTCTTTTTCAGTTTCTACAATTACTATCAAGTCTGTTCTCCTGACAAAGTTCGCGCATACTTTATCTTGCCTTCACAAAACTTTGTGAAGTTTCTTCACTCGAAGAGTGCAAACGAACCAAATATACTCCGCTCGAAAGAGTTTTTGTCTCAAGCCATATGCTGTTTGTTCCTTGTTGCAAATTCCTTACATCAGAGAATACTTTTGTACCGAGCGCATCATAGATTTCCACACTTGCATCTTGTTTTGCGACGGATTGTAAATCAAGTTCGATCTCATCTTGTGCAGGATTCGGTCTTAGAGAGATTATTTTTAATGGCAGTACACCTTTCAAAAAGCCTCGCAAAGATGAATCGCCGCATGAGGGTGATAACGTGAACGAGGAATTCATTGTATCCGCCGAAAGGACGCAATTCGCATAATTCGCATCGCCGCCATTGAGTTGCAGATTTGTCATTGTGATCGGCGTTCGGGTTGCCGTCGTTACCATTGCCTCGAATTGTATTTGTACAATAGCCTGCAATGAATCGAGAGAGATATTATTCGCTTTCACCATTATCGGTAGAGACGCGTTAAATGGCGTCTGAACGGGAGGACCCGCAGTGATAGTAGCGCCCGGAATACTTGTCGAAGCAGAACGATAATGCAACAGATCACCATTATAAATAAGATCGAATGAAATACTATCAAGCATTCTGCCCGAAAGATTTTTATTCGGCATGTACGATACATCTACATATCCGCCCGAAATTGAGGTATAATTTGCCGATGACGGCACAAACCGCACCGTTTCCTTTGGAATTCTCCCCGCGCCGAAAAGCGAGATGACCGTATCGAAATCCTTCCAGCCAACATGAAAGCGAAGATGAAGCTGCGCTGTATCCGGCGATGAACTTGCAGGATTATACGAAATGATCAGCGAATCATTCGGGTGAATCGTTCGCGGAATTGCCGAAGGCGAGGAAAAAGAAAAATTCGCCGAGCCGCTCATAAATACCGCATCCAGCTTCGGCTGAATGTTGTTGCAGGAATCAAAGAAAGTGAAGGTGAGGATGGAGTCGAGACCATTATTGCAGCCCAAGCCTTTAAAGAATTTAGTGATTGAAGTAAATTGAGGTGTCGAATTAGAACCAATACCCGTTGAATTGAACCACAGATTTCCCCATCTATCGCCTATCCAAACTCTCCCATTTTTAACATAGAAACGCGTATCGATATTATTATCAGTTCCACAAAGTTTAATCCACGAAAAACCAGAATCTTGCGAATAAAATATCCCTTCGCCTTGATGCCTGTTGATTTGCTCCTCGCCGCTGTCGATACCCTGAATGTATAATCGTAAACTATCAGTCAATACGCAACCACTCACACCAAATGGGAAAATAAAAACTTGCTGCCAAGTAGATCCAAAATCCGAACTTTTTAATAACACACCTCTATCTCTAGTTGAGGGTCTACCATATTCAGACACAGCATAAAATGAGTTGCCAAAAGCTGTGGGTTGGTAAGCTTCAGTATCCATTTGCAACATCGTCCAGGAAATACCACCGTGTATTGTGCTATAATATACGGCTTGTAGAACTGTCGAAGCAATACCTATTTGGTCATTGATAAAGGCAAATCCATTAAAGTCACTGGCATTGGGATCTATTGCTTTCCATGAATTTCCTTCATCAGATGAAATTAGTGGTGGTGGTCCACTGTCCCAACGGGAAAGAAAAAGTCGTCCGGTTGTTTTATTGTAATAAACTGCGCGGCAATCGTCACCAGATGTAACTCCAAATCCATCGAGAGTGAGTTTTGTCCAGGTGTTTCCGCCATCTGCTGTTTTGTAGCAGCCACCTAATCCTGGTAAGTTTCCACTTCTTTGAGCAAGCCATCCGGTATTACGATCCTTGAAATCGATTGCAGAAATATCTTCGAATTCGTTCTGCGATTTAAAAACAAGCTGCCAATCAATCCCGCCGTTCGTCGTTCTCCAAACTTCACCATAAGTTTGAACCGCATAAGGATTAAAACCAACTAAACATGTATAATTACCAGTGTCAATATTATCTATGAAATAAATCGACGAAATATTCTGTATCGTATCTCCGAAATTATGAATTAATTTCCATTGCGCGTTGCATGGAAGCGTACATAATGCGATAATAAAAAGACCGATGCCAAAGAGAAAACTCTCTCTCTTTGAAACATGAATAAATTTTTCATTACTCTTCGGCATCGGTCTTTTCATTATTAATTATCTTCCAACTACATGGAACATGAAGCGTCTATCCTCGGTGGCGCAATCAGCGCCATTTCCTACGGTACGAACGATAAATTGGTTCACTGGATTTTCACAAAAGTTTGAGAAACATCGCCGATACGCACCACATATACGCCGTTGGAAAGATTTTTTGTGTCAACGCGAATTTCGTTGATCCCTGCGAAGAAATTTTTCGTGTCTGAAAATACTTTTGTGCCGAGGGCATTGAATAACTCTATGTTTGCATTTTGCTTATATGCTGAATGAATTTCTATTTCGACTTCATCTTGAACAGGATTAGGATGGATTGAAGTGATTGATAATATCTTCCCCGTTCGTAAAAATTCATAGAGGGTTGTGTCTCCGCAAACGAAATTCACAGTGAAATTCGTATTCCCTGTGTCAGCAGAGAGGACACAGTTCACATAGTTCGCATCGCCATTGTTGAGTTGCATGTTGCTTATTATAATCACAGTCGCGTTCGTATGCGAAAGCATCGCCGTAAATTTTATATCGGCAACGGACTGCGCTGGATCGAGCATAAGATCATTGCCTGTAATTGTAACCGGAAGCGTTTCGATTTTGCCGGAGTGAGTTGGCGCGCCTATCGTAATTGTGGCATTTGGAATATTCGTTGTTACGGCATGGTAATCCAGCACATCGCCGAAATAATTTAGATCGAATGCAATAGTTTGTAATCCTCTGCCGCTAATTATTTTATCGGGCTTGACGAAAAGATCAACCTGCGAACCTGACGATGCAGATGTTGGCGAAAGTGTTGGAATGAATTGCACATTCTCCTTCGGAAACCTCCCTTTGCCCAAAAGTAAAATCGAGGTATCGAATGTTGCGCAGCCCAACGAAAAACTTAAATGTAATTCCGCAGTATCCGAAATTGGTTGTTGAGGATTATACGAAACGATAATCGAATCATTTTCATGAATCATTCGCGGTATTACCGATGACGAACCAATAGAAAAATTTTGTGATCCCTGTATAGACACGCCGATTAATAATGCCTGATTGCCATTAACAGAATCAAAAAATGTAAAAGTAATAACGCTATCGAATTGCGAAGGACATCTCAATGAATTAAAGGAAACTTGGTTTCTTGAAAGATTTGGAATTGAATTCGAGCCAATGCCCGTCCTGTTCGTCCAAAGCCCACCCAGCCTGTCGCCTGCCCATACTCCGCATTTTCCAGCAAAAAGTCCGCGCGTATCATAGAAAGTTCTTGGTCCGCCAAGTAATGTCCATGTAAAGCCAGCATCGTCAGAATAATAAACCCCTTTGCCTAAAGGAGGAATTGGTCCATTAAGATAAACTTCACTATCTAAACTTTGTATGTATAGTCTTGAACCATTAGTAATGATTGTTCCTGAAACGCCAAAAGGAAAACTGTAAATTGGTTGCCAGTTCAGCCCACCATCAAGGCTTTCGCATAATAATCCATAACCTCTTGCATTTGTCAACTGATGATTTGTTTCCGATAGTGCATAAAAAATATTCTTCATTGCAACCGGTTGATATACTTCTGAATCCATAGGCAATTGTGTCCATGTAATACCCCCATCTATAGTACGAAAATAATTTGTAATGCCGGCTGTTGAAACAATACCCAACGTATGAATCTTTCGCCATTGTGCAACGGATGACGAATTAAAAAATGTCAAAATAAAAACAAAAAGACCGATGCCAAAGAGAAAACTCCCTCCCTTTGAAACGTGAATAAATTTATTTTTACTCTTCGGCATCGGTTTTTTTTCTTAATTATCTTCCCACTACATGGAACATGAAGCGTTTATCGTCGGTAGCACAGTTAACACCGGAGCCGATTGTACGAACTACGAATTGGTTCGTACCAGGATTACCGATTTGTGATACCATAATAATTCCGCAATTGCCGCTGGCTGATACAGAAGTATCACTAACGTCAACGAGTGTTGCTGTGATAGCAGCATTAGCCAACGTAGCTGATGTAGCTGGCGAAAAAAGCGGATTCTTTATATTTAGTGTAACAAGGTAACAGCCTGGTCGAACTCTAGTTACGGTAGATACTCCAAAGTTGGATATAATATTTGGAGGTGTCGCTGTTCCGTCAACTTCTGCCCAAGCATTAATTACATTATCTTCGTAGGTAGTACCTAAGAACGCAGCTCGCACATTGCCGGGGCCATTTTGGTCATAGACTGTAGCATGTCCGCCATTGGAAACTTCGAAGCCATTGTGGGCTGAAGTCGGCGTTCCATTTCCGATCATGAAGATTGGCTGATCCTTAAAGTTAATAGTACTTAGGAAGGTACTTTCCGTAGCAGAGCCGCGAGGGAGATTGAAAACACCGATTACGGTCTGTCCATAACTTTGAGCAGTCAGACCTCTTCCACCGGGGATGGTAGCATATTGAGCGGTACCATCTCCGAAGCTGGCTTCGTTAATAAGGTTATGTTGACCTCCTCCTATCGTGCTCCAGAATGTATTGACGATATTGGAATCGCCACCACCAATAGTACTATACTCTACAAACTCAGTTCCGTCTCCACGATTATTTCCGATATAATTTTTATATCCTCCACCGAGGAAATCGAAAGCGCATCTGCTGAAGATGGTATTCGAATCGCCGCCAACCATAGCAGAAAGCCAACCGCAATTGAAGTTGAACTGACCACCGGTCAAAACATTCAACGACCCTCCTTCGGCGATAAAGTTATGATATCCACCACCGATGAACGAATAGAAGGTATTAGGCCAAGTTGTTTGATCTATTATATTGGAATCTCCGCCGCAAATGACGGAATTCGTGCCGTGTATGGCATTCTTATATCCGCCGCCAATGAACGAATGATCCGCATTGAGATTTGTCGGACTGATAGTATTTTTCTCTCCGCCGACAATTGCATTGTATCTCATGGTACCGGTATCGAGAGTAGGGATAGTATTTCCTTGTCCGCCGCCTATAAACGAATAGTCTGCGATTAGAATCTGGTTTGCTCTTCCACCTGCAACTACGGAATACATACCTTCTGCTTCATTGAAGTCACTCCCCGAACCTGTTGGCGTATCTCCACCTCCGCCACCGATAAAGGAATATTGACCGCCAGCCGCACAATTATGCCCTCCAGCGATAGTAGAATTCAAACCAGAAGCGTTGTTAAATAATCCGCCACCGACAAAAGCATAGTGTCCATTAGCTTGGTTCGAATCACCGCCTGCGATGGTTGCATACGGATGAGTAGTTTGGTTAAACCGTCCGCCTCCTATGGAATTCCATTCTTCAAGCGCGAAATTCGAATCGCCGCCTGCGATGACAGTAGCTCGTTCAAGCGCATGATTGTTGATTCCGCCGCCAATAGTGACATACCCTGCTCTTTGTATTGTATCCGATATATCAGCATGGTCATCGTTATTGATAACGTTGTTGTAACCTCCTCCAATGACAGAATGATGACTTGGATTCCAACTCCCGATCGTATTCGATAGAATTTGGTTTTGTTGACCGCCTCCGATAAAGGAATGATCTGCAAGACCATCTATCAAATTTGTATCGCCTCCTACGATCGAGGATAGCGTACTTTTTACGAAATTGGAATAACCGCCACCGATGAAGGATTTTGGATTCCATGGGGAGATATAATTTCCGTATCCACCAGTAATGCCGGAGTAGTGACTTGCAGTATCAACTACATTAGTGTAACCACCACCGATAAAAACATGATGGGTGCCATGACCAATAAGATTGTGGTCTCCCCCAACCATCGATGAATAAGCGCTACTATCTTGGACGCCTGTTCCAACACCACCGCCAATAAAAGAATACGGAGAATAAGGATTAATCTCAGCATCCCACCCACCTGCAATGGTTGAGAGGTCACAATGTGCCCGAATACCATTATCGAACCCTCCTCCAATAAAGGCAAAGTTACTGGTATCTATGTCTTGGTTAGCGCCGCCGCCAATGACATCAAAGTTACCACCGGCAATGAAGTTTGGATCATTCAAATGTCCGGGAGTTAGATCATTATGGCTTGATCCCCCGCCGCAAATCACATTTCCGGCTACAGTGCCTTGAATTGCATTTACTGAGGATCCACCGGTAATATTTGGTGTAAGCGCAGTGCTTGCCGTTGCTTGATAAAGCATTATCTGAGAACTAGCTACTTTGATAATGATATCCGTAAATGTTGATCCGAAAGTTTTGCCGGATCATGTTCAAAGTGTCGTATTTTTGTGCTCTCCTCAGTTGTTGTCAAAATTGTCATAACGTTTATGAAAAAATTATTTATTGTTCTTTGTGCATTCTCAAGCACAGTCTTTGTTGCCTGCAGCCAGAGCGATTCGCCGATCAGTACTAATAAAGCTGCTACATATTACGGCGAGTCTCAGCCGTTCGGAGGCGATAGTATTCGCTCCTGGATAAAAACTGACCAAAGCGGAAATCCGAGTTCTATCGGAGTAACATTTTCGCACGCTGCCTTTGTGAAGACAGAAAATGCGAATGCCGATTCGATGTTCATGATGATGCTTCCGACTTCGAGCGGAGCGATGCTCGCTGCTCCGTTCGATCATATCGAAGTTGATTGGACAAAAGATCATTCCGATCCTTCGCCCTATGACGTTGCGCATTTCGATGTGCATTTCTTTACTGTCACGGAAGCGGCTCAGAATGCCGTAATGGCAGGAATGGATAATGCAACGATGACGATGGATACTAATTATCTGCCATCGGGATATGAACTGATGATGAATGCCGAAGCAATGATGGGCGTGCATGCAATGGATACGACCGATCACGATAAGCCGTTCAATCATACGTGCATGTTCGGCTACTCCCAGGGTAATCTCTATTTCATGGAGCCGATGTTCGCCAAAAGCTATCTTGATAATACGACCAATTACAGTGCTGCGATCCGCCAGCCGAAAAAATTCAAAACAAGCGGGTGGTACCCGACAAAATATAATTTAACCTGGGATGGCACGAATTTCTCCATCTCGATCGATAATTTTATCAGCCACTAAAATTATTTAGCAATAATAATTTTCTCTATACACGAACCTGATGGCACGGAAAGCCGGACGAAGTAAAGTCCGTTTGGAATTCCATGTACATCAATATCTTGGCTATGCGCTGTGCCAGTTTGAACGCCATTTATTATAGGAGTGACTATTCTTCCAAGAGCATCATAAATCCCAAGATTGATATATTCAGATTCAGGAAGCGAATAGGAAATCGTTATCCTATTCGTTGCAGGGTTCGGAGAAACAGATAACGCTGAAGTATTTTCTACTTGTTTGCTGACGGCATCGATCGTCCCCTGACTTCTCCAAACTCCTTCCCCCCGTGTGCCGAGATATACCGTGCCATCCGTCGCGAAAGCCATCGTATTTAAGTTGTCGGTATGGAGAAGCCCCGAATTTGCGCTATACCAACGGCTGCCATTATATGGGCGGTAGATAATGCCATCCGGCAAGTATCCGGATTTGCAAAAAGCGTAAACATCTCCATTTGGTGCAGCGAAAAGAGAAGTGATATTCGCTGAACCCAAGCCTTCATTCGCAACCTGCCAATGCGCGCCAAGATCAGTGGAGCGGATAATGCCATCCTTCGATGTGCCGATATAAATTTCATCCTTTATTGTAGTGACCAAAGAAGTAATCTGTGACGTCGTTCCGGGGATAAGGGTAGTAATGTCAATAACGTCTTGCCATGAATTAGAACTATCAATAGAGTGAAGCGACGTTTGATTTGTGAAGGAATATAACGTACCTGATGGATCGACATTCATGGCGGGATAGGGAATGAAAGAAGGCGCTGTTCCATTCTGCCATGTTATTCCATTATTTGTTGAATAAATTATAACACTAACACCAAGTATGAAAATATTACCATTGGGTGCTGTTAAAATTTGTTTCCAACCATTGGTTTGAGTTGGAAGAACTGTCGATTCCCAAGAACTTCCCAAATCAGAACTTCTCCATAGACCTTGGTTGCTAAGAACGATGATACTTCTTGTCGAATCAAATGCAGCAATCTTAGCATTAGGAGTAACTACTCCTTCATCAGCAAAATTAGTCAGCCAAGTACTCCCTCTGTTTTTCGAGACAGAAAAGAATGCATTGCCAAGCGCAATAATATCACCTGGAGTATCTGCTAATAGCCTATCTACGTTTCCAATGGGGATAGAGACTTCCTTGTACACACCGGAATCAATATTATATCGTATGGTGATATCTTCTGTTGACCAGTATAAATTCCCATAAGGATCAGGGTATTGGGTCTGATTATTGATCTGGAAGATAGCGGGAAGAGGATTAATCTTCCATGTAATTCCATAATTTTCGGAAAATATAAAATCGTACGTATTTGATGAAGGAAAACCGATAATATCATGCGCGGCAATGATGAGTTGCGAAGAATGTTGAATCGAATCCCACGTCTTTCCATTATCAGTTGATCGCACCAAAAATTTATTCGATACATCCGTTACAGAATCATAGATCGCCGTAGCAAATAAATACCCGTTCGCTGTTCCCTGTATTTGTGTCTGCATTCTATATGGTAATGTAGATTGCTTATTCCATGAGTTTCCCTCATCGCTCGAGTAATATAAATATGGAGTTTGATCTTCCTGAAGAAATAATTCTCCTTTCAGAGTAATAGAAAAAAAAGCATCCTGTGCAGTGATTGCCGGGACGTTTGACGATAGATCTTTCCAGGTAATACCGCTATCGAGTGAACGAAGAAGAATGCTCGGTTTACCTGGAGTGCCCGCTTGCATCAAAAATAAAGCTCCATTTGGAGAAGAACCAAGGCTATATCCGCCAACGCTGTAATATACGGGAATCCAGGTATTTCCATTATTGGTAGAACGGTACAGCGAATCATTGCTTGTATAAATATAGAGGATATCTTGTGTAATTATCCAATCATTCATGCCTCCACTTACGAGAAAACCGGGAGTAATATCCTTCCATGTGGCGCCGCCATCAGTGGAGCGGATAAGGTAGCGATTATAATCGAAAATATCACCTTTCGAATTGAATGCCATGTAAGAACTTCCTGCCGATGGTCCATTCGTCTGCACCCAAAACGGATTTTGCCCGAAGATGGGAGATGCGAAGAAAAAGCAGAGCAATATCAGGATTTTTTTCATGAATCGTTATTAGAAGAATAATACTTCTCTCTAATAAGTAGTGCAGGGGGGTGTTTTGTTACACATAATTCTAAAATAAAATGAAAAGGGGCTATTTTAGCCGAATTACAGCACCGCTCCCAGCCAAATCGCAAGCAACCCTCCCCAAAGCGTAGCGATCAGATTCGTCGCATTATTGCCGATGAAGGAAATGCCGGAGTGAAGGACTGCTCCTTTGGACTTAACTTCTGTGATATTTCCATCCGGCGATCTATATTTTGCCTGAATCGTTGCGCCGATGATGCTATCGAGCAGCGCGCCGATCGCGCCGGCAATCGTGATGACGGGAAGTACTTTCACGAGGACAAGTCCACACAGTGCATCGGTTTCATTGAATCTGATAAGCGAAATAGCGGCAATGCAACATGCGCCGATAATGCTTGCAAAAATTCCGATGAGCGATACTCCGCCGGATAATCCTTTCTTCATCGGATGAAACGTAAAAATATTATAGGTCTTTTTTCCGAATCGCGTCCCGATCTCCGTTGCCCACGTATCGGCAGTAGCCGTTGCCAGCGCGCCGAGAAAGAGCAGCGTAATTTCCTCGCGCAGATCGTGCCGAAGCGCAATGATGATAACAGCGATTGCTGGGATAGCTCCGTTGCAAAGCACCTGCTTCCAATTTCGCCGCTCGCCTTTTCTTCTATTTAATCTTCCAAGCAGCGAACCGCTCAGAAAAAAAAACATCAGCAATACCGATGCACTAATTCCGCCAAAGCCGAAGATAATACCGCCGGTAATGGTTGCGGCGATCATACCGGAAATAGTAAGCATGCGGAGTTTGTAGGCGATCAGGGAAATTCCGAGCGCAACAAGGAATGCGAATATGTCAGAACTGGAATTTATGGAATTTTATGGAATTAATGGAATAAATATCGGTTCTTATAAAGTTATTTCGACCAGAATGATTCAATGGAGCAAGAAATTACTTATAAGATCATTGGATGCGCAATGAAAGTGCATGCGATATTGGGAAATGGCTTCCAGGAAGTTATTTATCAGCGCGCTTTAGAGATAGAAATGAAAAAGAATGGTATTGATTTCAAACGAGAATTCGATATGCCTATTTATTATGATGGAATCCATATTGGTTCGCGAAGAGTAGATTTTCTTGTTGAAGGAAACATTGCAGTTGAATTAAAGGCATTAGTAGCCGTAGAAAATGTTCATCTTGCTCAAGCAATGAATTATCTTGAAGCCTATAATCTTCAAACAGGACTGCTGATAAACTTCGGCTCGCCCAAATTACAATTCCATCAATTGACAAATAAAAAATACAAAAAATAATATTCCATGCATTCCATAAAATTCCATAAATTCCAGTTCTGACAATATGCGTAAAGAACTCGCTGCACTTTCTCGGGAAACGCTGATCTACGGAGGCAGCACGGTTATCGTGCGCTTTCTGAATTTTCTGCTCGTCCCGTTTTATGTCAATGTTCTTGCAACGACGGCTGAGTATGGCGTCACGGGTTCGGTCTATGCCTGGATCGCATTCTTGAATGTCATTTATCCTCTCGGCTTGGAAGGCGCATTCTTCCGCTACGCATCGCGCGGCGAAAATGAAGCTCCTGATGTTGCAAATGAGCGTAAGCTGTTCAGTTCTTCATTTAATCTGCTGGCACTCTTCGGAATATTTCTATCGCTTGTGGTCTTTTTTCTCGCTCCGGAAATTGCTCCGTCCATTTTTCACGATCCGAAGATGGATATTACGCCGCAGTTGCCAATGTTCATTCGCATCATCGAGTATTCATCCGTTATCATGCTCTTCGATAGTCTTGCCGTCCTGCCATTCGCTGCATTGCGTTTGGAGCGAAAACCGAAAATCTTCGGCATGATAAAAATTACGAATGTCATCACGATGCTTGCGCTGAATTTTGTTTTGATTCTCGGATTTCATTCCGGCGTCGAAGGCATTTTCATTGCAAATATGATCGCCTCGGCTGCGACATTCCTTATCCTTATTCCGACCTTCATAAAAAAATGGGTATTGCAATTCGATAAGAACGCGATCAAGATCATGCTGCCATTCGGCTTGACAAATGTGCCGGCATATCTCGGCGCAATGATGGTGCAAGTGATCGATCGTCCGATCGTGCAGACATATCTTGGCTTGGGGGCTGTCGGAGTCTATCAGGCAAATTACCGGATGGGATTTATCATGATGGTCTTCGTTTCTCTTTTCGAATATGCCTGGCGCCCGTTCTTTATGCGCCAGCATAAGACCGATGATGCGAAGGCGCGAATTTTATTCTCACATGTCTTCACCTACTTTATGCTGATCTCCAGCGTTGTATTTTTATTGCTTTCGTTTTTTCTTCCGTATATCCTAACCACTCCGATCTTCGGCAGGCAACTTTTGCCGTTGCGATATTCTGCAGGCATGAGTATTATTCCCGTCGTACTTTTTGCCTATATTTTCCAGGGTATGTACACGAATTTCATTGCCGGTATTTATATTAAAGAAAAAAATAGATCGTTGCCGCTCATTACCGGACTTGGCGCTGCGACCAATATCATTACAAATATTATTCTCATTCCGATAATGGGCATTATGGGCGCGGCAATAGCAACGCTGCTTGCGTATGTCGTAATGGCTCTGGCAATTTACCGCGTTGCGCAAAAATCATATCCGATCAGCTATGATTGGAGCAAGGTGATTAAAATATTTCTTATCATTGGCATTGCGTATGGAGTTGAAAGGCTAATCGTCTTAGAAAATATCATGAATGGCAGCACGGCATTTTTTATTCTGCGAATAGTCTTAGCGATCGGTTCTATCGGAATGCTTTTCACCTTCGGAATTTTCACCGAGCGCGAGAAAACATTTATGAAGGATATCAGGAAGCGGTTTGGGCTGGGGTAATAAGGCTTGCATGTCATTCTGAACGGAGCAAATAATTGCGATAGCAATTATTTGCGAAGTGAAGAATCCCGTGATAGATTGTAGCCCGTTTTGGTCTACCATTATTAACGGGATTCTTCACTACGCAAAATTTCACTACGTGAAATTTTGCTTCGTTCAGAATGACATATAAACTATTGGGATTGCTTCGTCGGACTAAAGTCCTCTCCTCGCAATGACATGTAGGTGAATTTAAAACTTCATCCGCAGTGTATGATCGGGTCTGGTGCTTGCAAAAGTCGGCCGTACCGTTTCGGCGATCGAAACTTTATCCAGCACTACTTCGCGTGCAAGTCTATCGGCATGAATGGATTTTGGCATTTCGGCGCATAGCTCCGGACCGGAGTGCGATGGGTTAGAGGATTCCTGCAGAATATTTTCTGCGCGGTAGTGAGAAAAATCGTTATAAAAAAACATGTGTCGCTCCTATTCCTGAGGGGATGAAAATGGAAACAGTGTATTTGTAACCCGCCTATTTACCGGAAGGTTCACATAAAATACCTCAGTTTGTCATTCCCGCGAAAGCGGGAATCCAATACCTACATTATTCCAAACTGGATTCCCGCTTTCGCGGGAATGACAATATTAAGTTTGGCTTCTAAATACTTCATCCCACTATACTTAACAGATTTTTTATGAGTTAGAAAGATTCAATTCCCAGCCTCAATTATGAATAAAAACTCACAATTCTTCATTAAACCTGCCTCCATTATATGTCTCTAACCGTTAAAGTTGCTGATCCTATTTAAAATGGGATCCAAAGATTCTTTCGGGGGAAAGAATGCAGGGGCGGTGAACGTGAATGCACTTTAATGAGAGCATCCACCGATCCGCCCTTGTTGATTTTAAATCAGATCTTATTTGTCATGCATCCGGTTTTAGTTGTAATATTTGTAACATGAAAATTGCTAAATCCATATTATTATTTACTTGGATCCTTTTATTTCCCAGTTATTCATACTCACAACCCCAAGGACCAGATCATGATGTTATTGTAGGCGATACGGCGATGTTTGGAGTTATCAGAGCTGATGCTCCTACAAGTTGTACGGATTATACTTTACTTTCAGTAGGATATTCACATCAACCTAACAAGGATTTTGCACTTATAATACCCAATAATTATCAAGGGTCGCTTAGTATTTCTGTTGGTTTTTCATTTACTCCTAAACGAGTAGGCGAGCAGGTTGATACTATGTCATTTTCTTTTGAATGGTCTGGTAGGTGCGCTACTAATGCTGAGACTTCAAGCGGTCCCATACCATTACAAGCAGTTGGAATATCAGATTCAATTTCGCTGGTCAAATTTATCAATTACTATGGAGCGCTGCGCCGCGTTGCTGCGCCGGCGAAACCGATTGTACCAGCGTGATCAGATCGTCGAAAGCGATATCGGTATATTTCGTTTTGCCGCTCGATGAGCCGCCGCCAAGATAAGTAGTGATGACGCCGCTCGTATTCAAAATTCCGTTAAACGGCGTGCCGCTGCCGCGGAATACCTGCGTATCTTCTTCCTGTGCGAAGACATTCGTGAAAATGCGGACGATCGTATTATAAATATCGATGTTCGCATCGTCCAAAAGTTCATTCGAGATCGGATAGATCGCCGCAAGTTTTTTTGCAGTCAGCGAGAGTCTTCCGAACGTTGCCTTCGAGGCAGCGATCGTCGTATTCTCATCGGTCCAGGTAACCGAAGGTTTTCCGGTAAGCGTCGAGACATTGAGCACATTGGTTTTCATGCTTACTGTCGCGCAATATTTTCGCGCAAAGCCGAATTCATTCAAAAGATAAATGACATCGGCAAAGAATTCTTCGGGCACAAGGTATCCGCCCGCCGTGCTTGTGCCTTCGATCTGCGGAGAGAGCAGTTTCACATAATCCGGATCGTAGCCTGATTGAATAGCATGAAGCTCGGCAAAATTATTCGCCGCCAACGCCGAGAAAAACCGGAATGTCTTCCGAATCTTCTCGCGCTCCGCATTTTTCGGCGTTGCAGTATCCAATGTTTTCAATGCCGATCTATCGGGCAGCGATTTTATTCTTTTAGTTATTGCTTCGTCTATTAGGGATTTCATCTCTGTTCGCGAAGCGGTGAGGGTGTTGGTTTGTTCATTCATAGTGATCATAGGTTTTTATTAATTGGTGTTGTCATAGAAAAAAAATCCGCGTTGATCCGCCCCATCCGCGTCATCCGCGTGCCATTATCCCTGCGAAATAGCACGCGGATGACACGGATTAAGCGGATTTTCGCGGATAAGATTAAAATAGATTTGCTGCTTCGAAAAGCGAAAGCTGTTTTGTAGCAGGTGCGCCATCATCTATCGCATAAGGATTGCACGGCAACTCCACCTTCGAGATCTCGATCAGCTCCCATTTTGTAAAGCGGTTGCCGCCGAATTCATTTGGCTCCCATTCGGTGGGATTGAAGCCGATGGAATTTGCCGGCAAATATCCTGCTTCGTCCATCTGGAAAATTTTCTCCGCTAATTCCGATACATCGGCGTCGGCATATTCGGCAAGTGCATAAAGTGCATTCGGCGTTGCAACGAGCTTCAAAATTTTCCCGAGCGTATGCACCGGCTCATCGGTTTGCCCATGCGACCAGAGGAATTGCGGATTGCGAAGGAAATTTTCCGTATCCGCGCCTTCGATGACCATCTCATCTCCGGCGCGGTCGGGATCGGATGTTGCAGCTTTCAGCCAGCGCAGCCGCGAATCCGGAGCGAAATCGGTTTGTTCATTTTGCTTTTGTAAAATAAGCAGATCGTCATCATTTAATTCATGCTCCGAATCCGAAGCAAGGGAAATATCGCCGTTTTTCAGGGCAATAATTTTTCCCGGTATATTTTTGTATCTATTTTCGAGGTTTTGGTGTCTATTAGTCATAGGGTTTTATGTGAAATAATAAAGGATATATGTTATCCGCGAAGATCAGCTCCATCCGCGTCATCAGCGTGCTATTACCGGCGCGAAATGGCACGCGGATGACGCGGATCGTGGCGGATATTCGCTGATAAATGAACTTCGAAAAATAAAATGAAACGCATCATTTTTTCCTTTCTTGTAATTTTTGTTATGAGTTGCGGATCCAGATCGGAGCTGAAGGGTACGCGCATTAATATTCTATTCCGCGATAGCGTTTTGATTCCGCATCAATATGCTCTGCTCTTCGTTCGTGATAGCGGCATTGTCGTTGCACCCGGTTTTTACGATGCACCGGGTTCGCCGCTGTTTATCCCGAATGGAAATATTTTTCGCGTCTATCATGCAGGAGATGGAAAATCAAAAGGCATGTTTTTCGGCGGTTTGATCGGCGGTGCTGCGGGTATGGGCACAACTATAGCCATTGGCGTAAGTCAGGGTGGAAATACCGGCGGCGGAGAAGGCGTAGGCTTTACTGCAGCAATCGTTGCAGTACCTTCAATTGCTCTCGGAATGATAATCGGATACAATCTCGCTCATGATGAAGATGAATATGATCTGGAAAGATCGCATGATCGCTATGAATTAGGCGGCTACGCAAAATATCCCGACCACGAACCGCCCGAACTTCAAAAAATAAAATGAAACGGATCGTATATTCTTTTCTTCTGATCGCACTTATGAGTTGCGGTGCTGCTCGACAGGAGCATGACGATATTATTACATTGCAATTCCGGGATCTCAGCACAAGAAGATATTACTTACTTTCAATGCGTGATAGTTCAATGCTAGTTAGTTCGATAGATAGTACGCTGGATTTTTTCACAGCCGAAAAAATTTCATTTTCAAAAATTGCCTATGTTCGGAGAGTCAGAAGCTCAGCTTCATCCGGTACTTTTGCAGGAGCAGGCATTGGTTTAGCGGCTGGCGCGGTTACTGCTCCATTTGTTATTCATAGCAAAGGTGAAGCTCGTGAAGGGGACTTTCCTGCTCAAATAACATTTGCTCTAGGGACGTGCATTGCTGGCGGATTGATCGGCTGTGTTGCCTCCGGCGACCAAATTACTTATGATCTTACTGTCCCTACTGATCGTGAATCGCTGAAACAATTTCCACTTTTCCGCGATGGCGAACCGCCGCAACTCCGAAATATAAAATGAAACGCATCGCATATTCTTTTCTTCTGATTTTTCTGCTAAGTTGCGGAGCTTCACGCGATACCAGCAAGCGTAGTCATTTTGTTATTAAAATGCGGGATTCTCTTCAGAAGGAATTCCTGCTTCTTTCCGTCCGCGAGGATACACTTATCGTTTCCCCGTATGAAACCTATGGCATTTCCGGCTCGCTTATAGGAAGCGCAGAAGCAATTCCATTTCGGGTGGTTGAAAGAATTTATATTCCGCATACTTACGTTGGCAATTCGGTTTTCTGGGGCGGTTTCGCCGGTTGTTTTGTAGGCGGATGTATTGGCTCGGCAGTGTATACAAATGGTAATGAAGATGGTAGAAATAGGTATCCTAATGCTCCATATATTGGCATTGCACTTGGAATTCCTGCAGGTATGCTTGTCGGATATTTGCTTCAGTCAGGCGATACACACTATTCGTTAACGTCTCAGTTGGATATTGCCGGGCTTCGCGAACATGCTTTTTTCCAAACCGAACCACCCGAACTTCAAAAAATAAAATGAAGCGCATTGCTTATTCTTTTTTTCTGCTCTCGCTTTTCTCATGCGGTTCATCTTCGCATGTTAATTATCATACATGGGTTCGTACTCAGGATTCAATACTTCATGATTACTCACTTATTGCCGTAAGAACCAATGAGTTATTAGTTACTTCATACCGGGTTGTGCCTTACGCAGGTGATACTGTATTTTCTGTACCTTTCTCAGGCATTAAGCAAGTGTTCCAAGAGCATGAAACAAGCAATACTGGAACGTATGTTGGTGGTGCTGTAGGTTTTGCCGCAGGTTTTTTGGGAGTTTATTTATCACATTCCCAAATTCATGGTCAACTCGGCAATTCCTTTATTCCGCTGGTCACATTAGCGGCAGGTTCTTTGATCGGCCATAACTTTGACAAGAATATTTCAGAATACGATGTTTCCCAACCGGATGA
>Ga0206906_1048_pt1 | contig 19334 bp, 23 predicted proteins | sample Alteio_BWOrgHeat_79_FD_152935 | JGI IMG/M metagenome (GOLD analysis project Ga0206906, IMG submission 152935) | Enriched cells from forest soil in Barre Woods Harvard Forest LTER site, Petersham, Massachusetts, United States -... | ecosystem: Environmental > Terrestrial > Soil > Temperate forest >...
AAAACTTTCCCGATTCCATGATCTTCAGATCATCGATCCAAATATCAAAGGCTCTGCCGACGACATCGATATGAGTTGAGGAGTACCAATTTGCTCCTGTATGTTCACAGTAAGGGTAGCCGAAGGCGATATGGCAGCCTGGGATCTTTTCATCCTGCAAGATAAGCCCACGAATATCTTTTACGCCGATGTTTGTGCCAATGGCGAACTCGCCGACGCGGTCGGAGTTTTCATCGGTGTGAGTATATTCTAAAAATTCTTCGAGCAGTTTTTGGTTGGAGCATTCGCATTTGGTGATGCGCGAATTCTTTACATGAATCGTAAGCGGAGTATTTTTCAGATCGCCGTACTCGGCACATAGATAATCGCCCACAACTCCATCGACAACATAAACTCCGTTAACGTCTGCCGGACACGTTAGTACTTCGCCGCCGGGAAGATTACCCCATTTTTCGCGTGAGATAATGCCGCTTGTTTTCAGCCATTTCAGATCTTTAGAGAATGTCGCTTCAATATGTGTGCCTGCCGGAGATATTGCCGTGATCTTCTTCGCTTCTTTTGCAAGCTCCCACACTTTTTTGCTGATGGCATCGACAGCGATAAAATCCGCTTGCATGCCTTCGGTCATGATCTCATGATTAATATTCACCATGTGCGCATGACGCGGTTTGACGCGATTGATGACGCCCATCATTTCTTTCCGAGTCTGCAATTCATTTTCCTGCCCTTGCATGCAATAGATCGTTACATCGGATTTCTCCAGATCGGATAGGATCTCGGAAGGCATGTGCTGCATCGGACGCTCGGAATAATCTTCGACGACAAATGTATGAATATCTGCTCCGACTTCTTTTAATCTATCATAAAGGCTTGCTGCAATTTGCAGAGTTGCAAGATCGGTGATAATTGTTGTGCGTTCGCTCTTTTGGACTCGGAGGCAAACATCGATAGCATTCCGAGCAGCGTTTTTATAGATCGGATCGTAGGTAATATTTTCTAAGGAAGTGATTTTTTTGACAGCAATCATAGTAATACAATAATAGTAAAATATAATGACACAAATAGTAAAATATAATGACACAGCACAAATAATAAGAGGAAAACAGCAATGGTTCTCACTTTAGCTCCCGCTTATATAACTCCAAAAATTATTTTTCTTCAACGTCATTGCGAGGAGTCCGCTTGCGGACGACGAAGCAATCTAAAATTTGGAAATTTGCGATACTTTCAAGATTTTAGATTGCTTCGTCGCCGCTTCGCGGCTCCTCGCAATGACGTTGTAATTCTTTACTTCTTTCTCTATTGCAAGTTCAATGCAAATTTCAATCCTGTACTTTCAGGAGATGAATAGAGGCCCAAGGAAGCATTTTTTCCTATGATCCTGTGCATTTCGGGCACGACAATTCCGATTGTTCCGCCAACTAAGCCGCCTACAAGCACGTCGCTTGGCCAATGCTGCAAAGCAATGATTCGCAAAAAACCCATCGTAAGAGGAGGAATGGAAGCAAGCGCGTAGATACCGACCTTATCCCAGCCTTCGATTTGCGGATTGTAATCGCAATAGATCTTTGCCATCAAAAAGAGAGAGGCTGCTGCAGCAGAAGTATGTCCGCTATAAAAGGAAACCCTGTTGCTTCCGGCATTATTTGCATCCCGCTGCGCCTGTGTGAAAGCATAGTAAACAATAGGACGGTATCGCTTTTGAAAATAAGGACCGAAGGGACTGAACTGAAATGTAAACATATTGATCGCATTAACCTCGGCCATCAGCAGAACTATATCATCCCAATTTTTCCTGAACTTGTCTCCGAATAGCAACGCCAATGGCGCTGCAGCGCAGAGTACCTGAAAATCTGCAGCCAAGGAAATATAATTAACTGTAGGAAGACCGATATGCAGCGATATCCGGTCGATAGGATTGATGAGAGTCAGGTTGGTTGGAGATTGCAGAACGTCGAATTCTGCATTGGTAATCAGTGGCTTATCATGCAGCGGAAAGATTTGTGCAGCCAACACTCCAAGTTCAGCACCCACCGTAATTGCAGCGCTTCCCCAAAAATTTACATGATAGACATGCCCGGCAATTCGCGTCGAGTCTTCGGTATCGGGTTCCTCAGTTTTCGAAGGTTTGGCTTTTTGAGCATGTGACGAATTGCATAATAATATAATAATCAAAAAGGTAACAGTCGTTTTCATGAGTTTTGCAGGATATATTTAGCGGGGAGATTCTGAAATCTTTCAAGTGTACGTAGTTATGAACGGTATAGATTTCTCTAAAGCCTATAAATCCTTTAATCTCATAAGTCAAAGTTCGAAAATTTTCTACTGTTGATAACTTATAAACCTGTTTACAAGATTGGGGAAAAGTATATGCCTGTACCCCTTGCATTTTGACTTTAAATGTGCTATGTTTGTAGTACTTTTTCTCGTCATTATTAAAGTTAATGATTTGAGTTATTGTTCATAGAAAATTGACGTTCCAAAATGGCTTCGTAACAAGTAGAGCAAGCAACTTTTGCTTGCGAGCGAGGGGAAGCAGGCAAAAGTTGCATGCTCCACCTCTATCACCTAAGATTTTGCCCCACTCTGATACTAATGCCGTATCGCTTTCGTTTCTTAACATAAGCCTGAAGGACGTCTTATCTGCTCTGTGAACCTGTAAACGCTTGGTATCCTATGGTTTAAGTCATCTGCGACCATAGGATTCTCGCCCCCTTACCACTCGTAGTCTCTAATTATTTTATCACTTTTCTCGTTACATACATCGTATGAAAGTTAGCCGTCGCTTTACCCAAAAAGGGGTTACACCCTTCGATCAGTTCGAATACACGCTCCGTTCGAGCGTTTTACGCAACCCTGATGGAAAACCTATTTTCGAAATGCACGATATCGAAGTGCCGAGCAAGTGGTCTCAGGTCGCTACCGATATCTTAGCCCAAAAGTATTTCCGCAAAGCCGGAGTGCCTCAGCGCGATACGAATGGCAATCTGCTTATAGGTGAAGATGGCAAGCCCGTTTTGGGCGCAGAGCGTTCGATCAAAGATGTAGCTCACCGTCTTGCCGGTTGCTGGAGAAGCTGGGGTGAAGACCATGGGTACTTCGATACAAAGGCTGATGCCCAATCGTATTATGACGAAATGGTCTATATGATCATGAAGCAGATGGGCGCGCCCAATTCGCCGCAGTGGTTCAACACCGGTCTTGCATGGGCGTATGACATCAAAGGTCCGGCGCAGGGACATTGGTACGTCGATCCTGTATCGGGAAAGATGCAGCAATCGACCGATGCTTATACGCATCCTCAGCCGCATGCATGTTTTATTCAATCGGTCTCGGATGACCTCGTCAACGAAGGCGGCATCTTCGATCTTATCACGCGCGAAGCAAGAATTTTCAAATACGGCTCGGGCACTGGCTCGAACTTCAGCGCATTGCGCGGAGCAGGCGAAAAGCTTTCCGGCGGCGGAGCTTCATCGGGCTTGATGAGCTTCCTGAAAATTAATGACACTGCAGCAGCGGCAGTAAAATCCGGTGGCACAACACGCCGCGCTGCGAAGATGGTCGTCCTGGATATTGATCATCCGGATATTGAAGAATTCATCACCTGGAAAGTAAATGAAGAGCAGAAAGTCGCTGCTATGGTTGCGGGTTCGAAGATATGCGATCTTTTCCTGAATACGATCATGAAGATCGCTGCCGATGGCGGCACCGATCGCCACGAAAATCACGACCTGGATATTGCCATTAAGAAAGCTCTTGCTCGCGGAGTGCCAATGAATTATATCGTCCGCGTTCTGCAGCTTACGAAGATGGGATACGATCACATCGACTTCAAGGTCTTCGATACACATTACGAAGGCGAAGCATATCAGACCGTATCAGGACAGAATTCCAACAACACCGTTCGCGTCACGAACGAGTTCATGGATGCCGTTACCCAGGATAAGGAATGGGACCTGACATGGCGCACATCGAAAAAAGTTGCGCGCAAAGTAAAAGCGCGTCAGCTGTGGAATGAAATAAATCTTTCGGCTTGGGCGAGTGCCGATCCGGGTTTGCAATACGATACGACGATAAACGAATGGCATACCTGCCCGGCTGATGGTCGCATCAACGCAAGTAATCCGTGCTCGGAGTATATGTTCTTAGACGATACGGCATGCAATCTTGCTTCGATCAATCTTGCGCATTTCTTAAATGAAGAGACAGGCGAGTTCGATATCGAAGGATATAAACATGCAGCGCGCTTGTGGACGATCACGCTCGAAATATCTGTGCTGATGGCGCAATTCCCATCGCGTAATATTGCGCAGAAATCCTATGACTTCCGTACGCTCGGGCTTGGTTATGCCAATATCGGCACACTCTTAATGGTGCTTGGCATTCCGTACGATTCGCCGAAAGCATTGGCGATGACGGGAGCGCTCACCGCTATCATGTGCGGTGAAGCGTATGCAACGAGCGCAGAGATGGCACGCGATCTCGGAGCTTTCCCGCGTCATGAGGCAAATGCGCAGAGCATGCTTCGCGTTATTCGCAATCATAAACTTGCCGCTTACGATGCAGAGCCGGATCGTTATGAAGGTTTAACAATTCGTCCGATGGGCATCAATGCAGAACTTTGTCCGCCTGATCTGCTTAAAGCTGCGCGCGAATGCTGGGACCGCGCTTACGAACTTGGCGAGCGTCATGGCTACCGCAATGCGCAAGTTACCGTTATCGCGCCGACTGGCACGATCGGTCTTGTCATGGATTGCGATACGACGGGCATCGAGCCGGATTTCGCAATCGTGAAATTCAAAAAACTTGCCGGCGGCGGATATTTCAAAATCGTCAATCAGTCAGTTCATAAGGCGCTGACCTTCCTCGGATACTCCGATAAGCAGATCGAAGAGATCGAAAAATATTCTAAAGGCTATGGCACACTCGTCGGATGTCCCGCGATCAATCGCTCGTCGCTCAAGATGAAAGGCTTCACCGATGAGAAGATCGATGATGTCGAGAAGCAATGCGATAATGTATTCGATCTGCGATTTGCATTCAATAAGTGGACGCTTGGCGAAGACTTTTTAAAGAAGCTCGGATTTTCGGATGCCGAAATGGCAGCGCCGGAATTCGATATGCTTGCTGCGCTCGGATTCACGAAAGATGAAATCTTAAAAGCGAATGATTATGTCTGCGGCACGATGACGATCGAAGGCGCTCCGGGCTTGAAGGACGAGCACTTGCCGATCTTCGATTGCGCAAATAAATGCGGCAAATACGGCGAGCGCTTCATCGCCTATGGCGCGCATATCCGCATGATGGCGGCAGCACAGCCATTTATTTCCGGCGCGATCAGTAAGACGATCAACATGCCGAACGAGGCAACCGTTGATGATATTAATAATGCCTATATGGAATCATGGCGTTTGATGCTCAAAGCCAATGCGCTCTATCGCGATGGCTCGAAGCTTTCACAGCCGCTCAATTCCATTAATGAAGAAGGTGATCTGGCAGAGCAGGTACTCTTCAGCGATCCGGAAGATGAGATGAAGGATACGCTCGATGCTGCGCAGATCCATCAGCTCGTGAATTCACAAGCCGAAGAAACCGGAGCCGTATGGCAGCCGCGCCGCTCGAAGCTTCCGACGAAGCGCAAAGGCTGGCTTCGCGAAGCAACCGTCGGCGGACATAAAATTTATTTGCGCACCGGCGAATACGACGATGGCTCACTCGGAGAGATCTTCATCGATATGTATAAAGAAGGCGCTTCGTTCAAAGGACTTATGAATTGCTTCTCCGTGCTTGCATCGAAGGCGCTGCAATATGGTGTGCCGCTCGAAGAGCTCGTCGATACCTTCACCTTCACGCGCTTCGAACCTGCAGGTTCGGTGCAAGGACACGAGGCGATCAAGAATGCAACGTCAATTTTAGATTATGTCTTCCGCGCACTTGGCTATGATTACCTCGGTCGCCAGGATTTCGTCCACGTCAAAGCCGTTGACGAACCGAAGAACGGGAAGTCCGACGTCCGGAGTCCGAAGTCCGAAGTCGCAAATCCAATGTCTGAAACTCGCAGTCCGAAATCGACTTCGGACCTCGGACCTCGGACTCCGGACTTGCGCGAGCAGCCCTCCGAAGATGCCGTAGTTCAAATGTTGAAGAGCGCTAAATCAGAACCTGAAACTGTCCTCGAAATGAGCGCAGTTACTACTGCTGAAACGCAAAAGCTGAAATACCGCGAAGCCAAAACCAAAGGCTACACCGGCGAGCAATGCCCCGCCTGCGGCTCCATGCGCGTAAAGCGCAACGGCGCCTGCACAGTCTGCGAAGACTGCGGGACGACGAGCGGGTGCAGCTAAAGCATGTCATTTCGAACGGATGTGAGAAATCTTTAAAAAAGATAAATCCTTTTTTGGATGAAATATCAATTGATAATCAAGAAGGAGGCAAGAAAAAATCTTGCCTCTCTTTCTTCTAAAGATCAGAAAAGGGTTGATGAAGCCATTCTTAAATTGGCGGATAATCTTTCCGGAGATATAAAGAAACTGAAAGCGTTCAGCCCGCGATACAGACTTCGCGTCGGCAACTATCGGGTTTTATTCGACGTTGAAGGAAATGAGCTATTTATCGAAGCAATCTTGGATCGCAAAGAAGTTTATAAAAAAAGATAGAACAAATTATGCTGCAGTTACATACGCAAGAGGTTCAGCAAAACGGCATTGAGTTGATCCAGCTTCCGAAAGCGGAATTCGAATCTTTGCAGGAAATGGCAGAGGACTACCAGGATTTGCTCGATCTAGAAGAAGCCATCCAAAAAAATGCCGGTGACGCGGGTATTCCGTACGAAGAATTCAGAAAAACATTAAAATTTGATGCATAAGCAATGCCCTGCCTGCGGCTCCATGCGCGTAAAGCGCAACGGCGCCTGCACCGTCTGCGAAGACTGCGGCACGACGAGCGGGTGCTCGTAAGGATGGGAGAATAGAAAATTTTTTATAACAAAAAAATATGCAAACATACTTGAATCTCAGTTTGAATTCTGGAGTTGCCGGATACAATTTAAACGTTGATTCGATCGACGTAATGTTCAGGGGCAGCCCAAAAATATATAGCTATGATGCTTCCAATGTGGGGCATAGCAATGTCGATACTATGAAGCAACTTGCAACAAGCGGCAGTGGACTAGGTACCTTTATTAATCAGCATCCGGAAGTAAAGAAAGGCTTTACTTTGAAGTCTTAGTACAATGGATACTGCATTATTTCTTCTCCTGGGTATCGCGATTGGAGCGGCATTGTGTTACTTCGCACAAAAAGTCGCGATTCAAAAAAAATATGCACCAAAAACCGAACTAGATGCGCAACAGGATCTGCTCGAAAGTCTAAAAAATGAAATAGCTACTCGTACTTCAAAGGATGAACTAGAAAGAAATTATGTATCAAAGCAACTTTACAGTCAACTAATCGAGACCTTGGGTGGAGCTAAGAAAGAGCTTGAGGAAGAGAAGAAGGAAACTGATAACCAGCGACAGATTGTCCTCTCTTTGACAGCAGTCTCGGAGCAGAAATTAACCAAAGAAGAAGTCGAAAAAAAATATACACCAAGGGAAACCTTAGAACTTATTAAAGGTAAGTTGGAGAAAACTGAGAAAACGATAACCGAGCAGAACCAAACAATCCTTGATCTCAATACTTCACTCACCGAACTTCGTAAGCAAGAAGAAGGGCTGAACGAAAAACTTTCCACTTTTAAAGTAGAGGTAGAAGCTCTGCATACTTTATCACAGCAGCAATTTAAGAATATCGCTGCCGATATATTAGAAGAAAAAAGCAAGGCTTTTGTGGAAACAAACAAAACGGAATTATCTTCTATACTCGGTCCTTTAAAAACGGATCTCTCAACTTTTCAAACTAAAGTGGAGGATACAAGAAAAGAAGATATAAGGGATCTGACTTCGCTAAAAAATGAAATTGCTTCTCTTCAAACACTGAATACAAGATTGAGCGAGGATGCACAAGACTTGGCGAATGCCCTGAAAGCAGATGTAAAAGTACAAGGCGATTGGGGAGAAGACAGACTTAAGCTAATCCTTGAACTTGAAGGGATGCAAAAGTATATAGACTATACAAGTCAAACTTCATATAGAGATGAAGAAACCGATAAAAATCGCAAGCCTGACTTCATTCTCAATATGCCAGACGATAAACATATTATTATTGACAGCAAAGTCTCGCTTACCGCCTATGTAAATTATTTTCGAGCAACTTCCTCGGAGGAGAAAAAAAGGTGTTTAGACCAACACATTGAGAGCATTACAAAACATATAGATTATCTGGCAGGAAAAAACTACCAAGATCTTGTAGGATTAAACTCTCCTGGTTATGTTTTTATGTTTATGCCGATAGATGCTGCATTAACACTGGCAGTGAATGAAAAACCGGAAATATTTAATAGGGCACTTTCGAAAAATATTGTAATTATTACACCTACAACGTTAGTAGCTACCCTTAAAATAGTTCGCCTTATCTGGCAAAAAGAAAATAGGCTTAAAAATGTTGATGAGATATTCAAACAGTGTGGGTTACTGTACGACAAATTTGCAACCTTTGCAGAAGAACTTTTAACCATAGGCGATGCACTCTCAAATGCAACTGCATCATATCATGGGGTCATGGATAGATTAAAAGATGGTCCAAGAAAAGGCGACACTATCCTTGGTAGGTTTGAGACTATAAAAAAACTAGAAGCAAGAGCAAAGAAAAAGGTACCAGATAAACTACTTGCCGAGGTTGATTTACTTGAGGAAAATGATCTATTGTTTCAAGAAAGTTCTGGGGGTGAATTACCTCTACTCTCTGAACCTATGACTATAGATTGAGCAAACATTTTTTTGCGTATATTAGAGAGTAAATTGATAGGCACCTATTTATGAAACTACCGCATCCGATACCATATCAAGGCAGCAAACGGAACTTAGCCGGAGAGATTCTTCGGTTTTTCCCGGCGGGGTTCGATCGGCTTATCGAACCATTTTGCGGTTCGGCTGCAATCACGATTGCCTCTGCGTATCACGGCAAGGCAGAGCGGTTTCTGATCAATGATGTTAACCTTCCGCTCATTGATTTGCTCGATGCGATAATCAATGATCCAAAGGGTATTACAAAATCCTATCACGATCAATGGCATGAGCAGCTTGGCAGAGAAGAAGCATATTATTATGAAGTACGTGAGAAATTCAACCGGACAAAGAAACCCGAGCACTTGCTTTTTCTTTTGGCAAAATGCGTGAAAGCTGCAGTTCGTTATAATGCGAATGGACATTTCAATCAAAGTCTTGATAAGCGACGCTTGGGGAGAAATCCACAATTGATGCGCTCAGATATTCTTGAAGTTTCTCAGCTGTTGAAGGGTAAAGTGGAATTAAATTGTACTGATTATTCCAGCATTCTTCATAAAGCCACTTCCAATGATCTGATTTATATGGATCCTCCATATCAGGGCACAGGATTAAATGGCGGTTTTAATTACTCCGGTAATATCCAACTCGAAAGTTTTATTAACTCTCTTCATGACCTCAATGAGCGCAATGTCCCATTCATTTTAAGTTTCGATGGGCGTACAGGAAGCAAATTACATGGCATGCCTCTTCCTGTTTCTCTCAAACTTTCGAAAATAGAAATAAATGCCGGACGCTCTTCGCAGGCAACACTTCTAAACAGAAAAGAAAATACCTATGAGGCACTGTATATTTCTTCATCGTTAGCAAGAAAAATAGATTTGGTGAGACTTATTACCGAGGAAATTGCCGAGCCAGAACTTTTCATGAGCAATGCCTGAGAAAAAGCAAAAATTCCCCAAGGCATTCCTCGACTATGCAAAGAAGATCACGAATAAACGTGCAAAAATCGTTATCGACCATATTATAAAATATGGATTCATTACGACGGAAGATTTAGAAAAAAAATACGGATACAATCATCCTCCGCGAGCAGCCAGAGACGTTAGAGAAGCAGGAATTCCGCTCGAAACCTTTTCAGTCAAATCCAAGAGTAGCAACAGATCGATTGCTGCTTATCGATTTGGCGATATAACGGTTTTACAGACAGATAGAATCAAAGGTCGGGTATCGGTTCCAAAAGATTTCAAGAAGAAACTTTATGAAAGTGCAAAAGGAAAATGCTTCATTTGCAATGGAGAATTCGAAGAGCGGTATTTGCAGGTTGACCATCGCGTTCCTTATCAGGTTGCTGGTGATATAAATGAAGATCGAAGATTAGAAAATTATATGCTTCTGTGTGGCTCTTGCAATCGGGCAAAGTCATGGTCATGTGAGCACTGCGAAAATTGGAAAGAACAGAAAAAGCCAGCTCTCTGCATGGAATGTTATTGGGGAAGTCCGGAGCATTACAATCATATTGCATTAAAAGAAATCAGAAGACTTGATATTCAGTGGTCTGATGCAGAAGTGAAATATTATGATGCTATCAAAATCATAGCAGAACAAAATCACGTCGAACTTCCTGATTTTGTGAAAGAAGTAATCGCAGATAGGACCAAGAAGTAATAAGTTCTCTCCACATTTCCTCTTCCCCAGCGAGCGCCTGTTTTCTGCGTCTATTGGAGCATTATAGGCGCTTCCCCTGCTTTGCCGCCAGCGCGGCGTGATTCGCCTAAGAATGTAATTTTCCGTTACCGCTCTTCGGATACATTTGTCTGATTAGCTCCGTATATTTTTTTAAGGGCATTAGCCCGATCTCGTCTCTTCTTTTTTCGACGTTTGCTTCATCATCGATCTTATATGGCACCATTTCTCCGTTTACTTCTTCGAATTGTGTACCATACACTTGCGGCTTGTTATCATGCATGAGAGTTCGGTCCAAGAGCATTGCATATTCCTGCATGGAAAGATCTCCGTTCCGTGCCTGCTTTTCAATATAGGGAAGACAGCGCTTTTGAAATTCATGATCAGGGCTGTGCTGAACCATGATGAATGCCGCCGATAAACCGGCGCTTCCAACTGAATCTTTGCTGAACCACGGAGCGCTGCCCAATAACTCTTTCAGGCGTTTTGTATTCAGCGAATCAATGCGCGCCATCCGGTGCCATAATAATGTGTCTCTCTTTACCGAATCAATACCCTCATTCGACATTTGATTTCGCGGCTCCTGATCAATTTTTTCCATCTGCAAAAGCTCGGATCGAGTCGGATTCGGAGGATCAAAAATCATGCATGAAGGAAGGAGGAGCAGTGAAAAGATAAATAATTTTATTTTCATAGCATCTTTACTTGGAAGTGAAGATATTCAAACACAAAAGTAAGAATAAATAATAACGCGTGAATGTTTTTAGCGAATATTGGAGCGGGACGGGGGGAATTAAAATTGACCGTGATTCATGGGATTTGATCCGAATTTTCTTTTTGGCTAACTTTTTATTTGAAACCATTTTTCGGTGTATTTTTGTCTGATGAGATACAAATTTATTCTTTTATTACTTTTTGTTTTCGCCAGTCCTGTATTTGCTCAAATGGATTCCCTTCGGAAGGTGATCCAAGATCACATCAGCACAAAGAGGGCAACGATAGGTGTCGGCATTTATGATCTGGAGAGTGGTGATACGCTTACTATTGGCGGACCAAAACATTATCCGATGCAAAGCGTCTTTAAATTTCATCTCGCTCTGGCATTGCTTGCTGATGTCGATAGTAATAAGCGAAATCTGAATGACCGGATCCCTATTCTGAAAAAGGATCTGCACGAAGAGACCATGAGTCCGATGCGCGATAAGAATCCGAATGGAAATTATTCATTGACCTTGGCTGAGTTGCTCCATTACATGGTATCGGAAAGCGATAACAATGCCTGTGATATCCTCTTCAAGCTCTATGGCGGTACGAAAAAAACGGAGCGATATATAAAAAATCTTGGAATTAATGATATTTCGATCAAGGCAAACGAATATGAGATGCACGGACCGTTCAGTGTTCAATACAAAAACTGGACGACTCCGTATGCTGCTATTCAACTCTTAAAAAAATTTTATGATGGGAAAATCATTTCCAAAAGTTCTTCCGATTTTTTGTTGGATGCAATGACTAATAGTAACAATCCCGCTGAAATGCTAAAAGCCGGATTACCTAAAGATGCAATTATTGCTCATAAGACAGGAACGTCTGGCTCTAACAGTAAAGGAATGAGAGCGGCTGAAAACGACATTGGCATTGTTACACTTCCAAACGGAAAACATTATGCTATTGCCGTCTTCATCTCGAATTCCTATGAAAGCTACGATGAAAATGCCAGGATAATAGCTGATATTTCGAAACTTGCTTGGAAGTATTTTTCTATAAGATGAAGAACTGTTTGCCGCCAGTGCGGTGCGGAAATGAATTAAAATTTAAATTAGGGAGGTTACTGTCCTTCGTTATTTTCTTACTAACGGTATTTGCAAATTTGTTGGGCGGTTTTCTTCTTTGTCGAAGCCGCGTCCATCGACATTTCTTGCGCCCCAGAAATTATGCATCGTGCGCTATATTTTTTATTATATTTGTACTATAAAGATTCATCACATTACTATAAAGGAGGGAGTAATGTTTAGACTCGGGAAATATAATTCTTTACTTAGAACTCTATGTATTGCCTCAATCGCAATGCTTGGTTTTGTAGGCGGTACATGTAAGTCTACCGGCAATGGTCCCGTCCTTTGCGGCAGTACCGGAGCCGTTACTTTAGATAAAACTCTTACCGTAAGCGATCCGACGTATGTTCTTCAGACTCCTGCTGCATCCAGTGAAGAAAGCTGCCAGGCACATTTCACTTTTTTTTTCCAGTGGGCGGATCCGGCTCGTTTATCCAGCACTGCCGGTTGGCAGGCGATTCCGATCAATGTGTTACAAGCATTTAATGTTATCTCTTCCGATGGTAAAGTCGGTGGTTATTTCACAGGTGGCTTAAGTAAAACCGGTGACGATTGGGAAGTTCGCCAACAATCAAGTGAGGCAAGTTATAATATTATTTTTGACGATCATAACGCAACAACAACGACAAGTTCTGTGTATTCGATAAATACCCAACTCACTTCCACGAATCCGGGGGATTCTGTCAAAATCATCGGTACGATTACTTATTACACTCCATAAGGTGAGGGGTAGCTCTCAGCCGGAATTTTATCGCCCATTGAGATTGCACGGAAATTACTGTTCGTGTTCAACTCCATATCGCATTGCCGCTTCAAGTACATCAATCTTTATATCTTTCAGCGATTTGAACTTAATGCAATAGCCGGTCACGCTTGCCTTGCCTATTTTTTTTCCGTACGTTTTTTTTAGGTATTTCTTATCATCCAAACCCATGATATAGACAGAGATTCCGGTCGTGTTGGCACTGAGACCAATTTGATAGAACTCTCTGGTTTTTCCGTCGGCATATTTTATCGTCTGAAGTCCATATCCGATATTAGGATTGGAAACAGTTTTACCTTCATCGTCTTTACCATCCAAGAACCATAATTTAGATTCAGGCATGAATTCCTGAATGATGCGATGTAGCTCCTGCATGTCACTGCGTTTTGGCTCAGGTTGGCTGGTAATATATTCTTTGATCTGTGCTTGTACGTTCATTTAATAGATTCTTTATCGTGCAAAAATACGGACATCCAAAACAGAGAAGTGAGGTGCAAAAACGTCATTTTAAGGGTTCAAATGCGACAACCCGAGCCTCATTTTTTTGCAGGCTCATAATAAAGCACTATTTGACTGGCGCCAAAGATCTTTGTCTTTATGAGTTTAAGACCAATTCGGTCATTTATGTTTTTAAATAACTGTAAACCTTTTCCCAAAATAATCGGATGAACGCAGAGTTGGTACTCATCTATTAAGCCAAGCTGCGTTAAGGCTACAATTAAACTTGGGCTGCCGGCTAAAACGTTTTTACCGGCTTGTTCTTTTAGTTCTAAGATTTCTTCTGTAATGACTTCCTTTTTCAATGTTGTATTTCTCCAATCAACATGCCCAAGTGAATGCGAAAAAATAATTTTGGAAATGTTTTCTATCAGTACGGCAAAGTCATCTATTGGTTTATCGCCGGAAGGATTTTTTACCAAAGCTGGCCAATAACTTTCCATAAGTTGGTATACTGTCCTTCCCCATAACATGGTATCGGCGTTTCGCAATAGCTCATTATAATGCTCATGTAGTTCATCATCCGCGATCGCTGCCGTATGATCACAAAAACCGTCAAGCGTCATATTGATCGCTGCAATTAATTTTCTCATTCTGTTTTTAAAATTTGTTTTATGAATACTTCAATGGTTTTAGGATCACATACCTCTTGTTGTTTTGATTTGAGATGTGATATATAAATCGGTGACAATTTTGTTCGGGACACGTTATTCCGCTTAAATTGATCAGTTCTAACCGAATCGTATCATTTTGATAAGTAATATTGCCAGTATACTCCGCGCATCCTGTCGCCATTGAAATACATGAAACATAGATTTCTCCATTCGCAAATAAGATCGTATCCACCGCAGCATTCATCCGCCTGCTAAAAATGGCATCTTGAGTTCGCTTAGAGAGTCTTAGTACTGAGTCAACGTCATAAAGAAAAATATTTTTGAAAGAAATTAATCTTTTATCGATCGTAGGTCTATCGATTGGAGTTCGTTTCTGGGAACATCCAACGATAGAAAAGAAAAGCATTATCGTAAATAAATATTTCAAGCTTATGCTCCTATAGTCTTGACTTTAAGATCCGTGAATTAATTAATAATATCTGCTTTTTTCGTATTTGCTAACTTGTCGCGCCATTGCTGGATTTGCTCTGGTGTCTGTCTCACCCAATCTGTTACTTCGCCAATGATTTGTAGAGGTGCATCAGTGCGATACGAGCGTGTCGGATTTTCCGGAAATTTTTTGTCAGTAACGTTCGGATCGTTTTCAAAGCTCCCTGTAGGCTCAACGATATACACACGTTCGCGCCCATCACCTTTAGCTAACGCTGCGGCAAGACCGGCTCCATTCACCAAGGCAGTGAAATAAATGTGATTCATTATCACTTCGTGGTGGTAATTAGAGCCGAACCCAGCTGTCAGCAAGTCGCCAACCTGCAAATCCGCTCTCGTCCCGTGATAAAAGGGACCGTTGTCAGCGAGTTTGCCCTTGAACGATGCTGCTAATTCATAATTCTTCTTTGCACTCGCAAGGTCGCCTAAGTCCTCATAGCATTTAGCGATATTTATATAAAGAGAAGGAAAAACTCCGTTAACCGCGAGGCTATTTACTTTTAATGCAAACTGCAAAGTTGTTTCAGCCCATTGTAATTTGTCGGAAACATTTTTTTGATGCCGGGCCACATAATAAGCAGCAAGATATTTTTCGAAGTCGTTTGTCGATTCATTCCAGGCTTGAAGAAATAGTCTGATTGCTTCTTCAGGTTCGTTTTTTCCTTCGAAAGCCATACCTTGAAGACAGAGTTTCACGACATTGTTGTTTGGGTTGAAATCCATTTTCTGCTAATTATTTTATCTATAATTATTGTAATAAATTTAGTGAGTTTCTCATGCCACGTCTCTTATTCAGCTTTGCTTGCAGCTTCAATTATTTTTTTCAAGACCGCAGTATCGACATCGCTGAGTTTTTTAATATACAGGCAGCCTTTACCTTCTTTATATTTTCCGAGTTTTTTCAGCACACTTTCATCGCTTGAATTTTTGACGGCGTAAAGCGTGGGTTCAGCTTTGCGTGGTGAAAATCCGACCTTGAACCAATCGAGTTCACGTCCGCTTTCGTATATTAATGTAGTATTTCCGATGCCGATGATCGCAGCGCCCCACATTTTCGGTTTATCACCTGTTGCCGCTTGCATCATCTTTACGATCGCAATACTATCGGCGCGCTGCCCCTCATCTTTAACAGAATTCAGAAAATCTTCAACGCTTGCCTCGGTCTTTTGTGTTTTTAATTTTGCTCTTGCCATGATGTAATAATTTTATGCAAATATAACTCCTGTGCGCACCAAATTTTTAGAGAACTTCGTGCGCAAAGTCGTAGTTTGAATCTGCGAACTTCAAATTGACAGAAAGTAAAATTAACGACAAAAATAAATATCATGGAAGAACAAAAAAATGAGACGACGAACTCGGGCGCAACAGATGTCACAACTCCGAAGATAACGGGCATGGGTGGAATATTCTTTTATTCTGACGATCCGAAGGAAACGAAGGAATGGTATGCCAAACATTTAGGTCTTGAAATCAATCCATGGGGCGCGTGTAGTTTCGATTCCAGAAACTTGAATAATCCGGATGAGATAAACACACTTCAATGGTCACCCTTCAAAAAGAGCAGTGATCATTTCGCACCTTCTAAAAAGGAATTTATGATCAATTATACTGTGCAAAATCTTGAAGGGCTCGTGAACAAGCTCAGAGAAAGCGGAGTAACGATCGTTGATGAAATTGCATCGTACGACTTCGGAAAATTTATCCATATCATGGACTCAGAAGGAAACAAAATAGAACTTTGGGAGCCCAAGTGATACTTTTTTTTACTTATACGATACATCGAAACCGTCACCATCATTCATCATTCTTATAAAATGCTGAAGTTTGTCCTTTGAATACTACTGTGCAACTTCGTGTTTTGCAGCAGCATAATTCAACCATACCTCATTTTCCGTGCCGGAATTGAATGTTGCAGGTGTTGTCATTTTTGTCAGAGTGGGAAATCTGCTATCTTTCGATAGCGCAGCTATGAGCGTATCTTCGCTGTAGCATGAACGCCCATCAACCTGCATTGCAAGCCCTTCATCGAACCATGTTGGTATCTGAATCTGTCGCCTGTACCATCCGATCTGTGATTGCAATTCGGCATGGCACATTTCATGCGCAATAACATCTTTATCTAATTCTCTGCCGTTGATCACAACGAATTCTCCGAATGCGGACAGTTGTGTAACTGCCGGATGACTTCCTTCTGCGCCATATTTTAGGAATTCATCGTTCGAATTGCAATAAATGATAACAGGTTTGCCGGATTTTGTACCGAACAATGATTCGATCCTCGATCTGCCTTCGCTAACATAACCGACAACATTCTGTTGTGTCAGTGCATCCGTCTCAGGAGAGAGATATATTCCATTAGATTTTTGAAAATCTGATAATCCGATCAGAATGCATCGCGTTGTTTGCGGGGAAAATAGCATAATGAGCAATTGCTGCGACCGGAATGAGAATTGCAATAACGATTAAAGAACGAATGACAAATTTCTTCATACGATATCGAGATTAAGTGATCATGAGTTACGAAGCCGAATAATCGATGTTACAATTCCAACTCCTTTGGCCATATGCTAGTATGGCACCGGATCATTTCTATATCAAGCAATTTTATTTTATTGATTCTATTAGGGTTATGAATTATTTGCATTTTTTTTATCAAAACACTTGCATTTTAGAAGCGAATGTAGTATATTTGTAGTCAAATGACTACGCAATGAATTTACGACGAGATGTTTTTCAAGCCATAGCAGACCCGACACGAAGGGCGATACTTCTTTTGGTTGCGTCGCAATCAATGACAGCCGGGGCGATCGCGGCAAACTTTGACACTGCCAGACCCACAGTTTCAAAACACTTGCAGATACTTACGCAGTGCGAATTGCTGAAACCGGAGCAAAACGGCAGGGAAATTTACTATCACATCAACGCAAAAAAAATGACACAAATAGCAGACTTCATCGAGCCATTCCGCAAAATGTGGGATGATAGATTTAATAAACTGGAAACCGTAATGAAAAAATATAAGCAAAAATAAAACCATGGAGCAAAAAACAAAAATCAACGCAGAACAGGGCAAACACGATCTGGTAATTACACGGGAATTTGATCTGCCGTTGGAATTACTGTTCAAAGCCTATGAAGATCCCGAATTGGTCGAGCAGTGGATGTCGAATGAATATTCGACAACGAAAGTCCTGAAACTGGAAAGCAGGAAGCACGGCAGTTATCAATTGCAGTCAACCGACCCGAAAGGAAATACGTATGGATTCAACGGAGTGATTCACGAGTTCGACCCAAACCGAAAGATCACACGGACTTTCGAAATGGAGAATACACCTTTTGGCATCCAACTCGAAGTATATGAATTCGAAAAACTCACTGATAGTACCAGCAAACTCAATATGCACGTCATCTATGAATCCGTTGCACAACGCGATCAGGTGCTTAAGTTACCGTTCGCTCAAGGCATAAGCATGGCACACGACCGAATTCAAGCGATCGCAAGTAAATTAAAACATAACTAAACAATCAAAATAATTACTATGACGACGATCTGGCTTGCGTTGGGAATGGTAGCAACTGGAGCAGGGCAGTTAGTAAAGGCGAAAGAGGGGCAGGGAGGGGAGGATATGATAACACATTTGGGGTATCCTATCTATCTTCTGTCGCTATTAGGTGTTTGGAAAATGTTAGGAGCTGCAGTAGTGCTTATTCCTAAATTTCCTTTACTAAAGGAATGGGCGTATGCAGGTTTTTTCTTTCTTATGGCCGGTGCGATATTTTCTCATATTGCATCGTGAGATCAGATAACGGATAGTTTACCCGCGTTGTTACTGCTCGTCCTGACTATGGTATCGTGGTATTTCAGACCTGCTGATAGAAAAATCATTTCTGTAAAAAAAATAAATGAAGAACATGAATCCTAAAGTAGATTGGTATTTTGCTAAAGCTGGGAAGTGGGAGAAAGAAACCAGAAAATTGAGAACGATCGTTCTTGATTGCGGGCTTACCGAAGAATTGAAGTGGGGCTGCCCCTGCTATACTTCCGGGAAAAAGAACATTGTTTTAATACATATCTTTAAGGATTACTGTGCACTTCTGTTTTTCAAAGGCGCTTTGCTAAAGGATCCCAGTAGCATTCTCATCCAACAAACGAAGAATGTGCAGGTTCCGCGACAGATCCGGTTCACCAACGCTCAGGAAATAGACGAATTGAGACCCATTCTTAAAGCATATATATCCGAAGCCATTGAAGTAGAAAAAGCCGGTCTGAAAGTGGAATTAAAAAAGACTTCAGAATATCCAATTCCTGAAGAATTTAAAAATATGCTGGATAAAAACCGTTCTTTGAAAAAAGCATTTATCGCGCTAACTCCCGGCAGGCAGAGAGGATACATTTATTATTTTTCTCAGCCCAAACTCGCTAAAACGCGCGAGGCGAGGGTAGAAAAAAGTATACCACAAATTCTTGATGGAAAGGGATTAGATGATGAATAGAGAGGAATTGACTTCAAAACAACTTAACGAATTGCTTAGCACGCTACAATCGCGTTTTGAAAAAAATGTGAATC
>Ga0206906_1049_pt1 | contig 19333 bp, 17 predicted proteins | sample Alteio_BWOrgHeat_79_FD_152935 | JGI IMG/M metagenome (GOLD analysis project Ga0206906, IMG submission 152935) | Enriched cells from forest soil in Barre Woods Harvard Forest LTER site, Petersham, Massachusetts, United States -... | ecosystem: Environmental > Terrestrial > Soil > Temperate forest >...
CTCCCGGAAGTACCACCTATGGCAGTGATCCCAATGGAGCCATCTATGGTAGATTTTATGATTGGAGTACCGTGATGCAGGGTGCAGCTCCGACTACCGCCAACCCAAGCGGCGTGCAAGGAGTTTGTCCAAAGGGATGGCACGTTCCAAGCAAGCAAGAGATGGATAATTTAGTCAATTTTTTAGGTGGAACCGCGGTCGCCGGAGGCAAGCTGAAAGATACGTCTTCATTATGGTTTACAACTCCCTCTACCCCAAATGTCGGAGCCACTAATAGTAGTGGCTTTACAGCACTTCCGGCCGGGGCTTCTGGTGGAGGCCTTAACATTGAGAGTTTCTTTTGGACGACGACTGAATATCCGGCTAATACAGGGGATGCATACGATCTTGTGCTCTATATCGGAAATGCTTCAGCCGGAGTCTCAGGAGGGGTTAAGCCACAAGGTCAGTCCTGCCGCTGCGTGAAAGATCCGTAACAGCTACTTCAAATTCACGCTAAGGACCGTTTGCACCACACGCTGTACTTGCTTGCCGTTTACCTGATTCATCGAAACGTTTCTTCCGCCGAAGAATCCTTTCGATGGGATAAAGGAATTTGTTTGTGTATTGAGATTGGTGCTGTCCTTCGATGACGAGGTCGCTTTTTGCGTCGTCGTTGTCATTACGAAACTGGCAGGGTAGACAATACCGGCAATCGTATCGTTATCATTCTTCACATACGAAGCGCTGAACGTTACCGTATCATACGTAAAGCCGAGATAGGAGATATTGCCCCCATAATTAAAATTCTGCGCCGTATGTGTATAGAACGGAGCTATTAGCCATTGCGGCAGTTGCGGATCGATCGCCGGACTGCTCAGATGTGCAATATCTCCATTCGAAAGATACCGGAGATACACCGTATCGTTTTTCCCGGTAACAGGATTTGTCTCGTATGTCATCACTACATCGTTATATGGCGCGATAGTCATATTCGTTGCACCAACGTAGCGCGTTGACGTATCTATTTTTTTTACAACATTATTGCTATCAAGCCGAACGTTCTGAATTATCCAGGTTGATCCGACATTCGGAATAACAACGGTCGGTCCTGGCGGTGTAGTTGTGGAGTTACTCTTGCAGCCCGAAAGAATTACGATCACGAATACTGAGATGAGAAAAAATAAATGTTTCATAGATTTGTCTGTGAGATAAGATGTGAATACTAAAGATGCGTAGTTGACAAATCGGGGGAAATGCGGTTCAGATTACGAACAATAATTTTCAGACGGCTTGTTCCGATAAAAAAACTCCCTCGCCCGGTACTCCGGGAGAGGGTTGGGGTGAGGGCACACTCTAAGAAAATAAATATTCCGTAACAAAATCGAGCATTTAACAAATATATTTTCGTAATGTCCCACTTAAAGGTAGTGCGATTTGTTAGCTATCTAAAAACAGTGCAGAATAGGGTATTTCGAGCTTTTTAGCTAACTTCTCCAGTATATCAATACTAACGTTCGTTTGACCTCTTTCAATCTTTCCAATATGGTAAACGTCCACCTTTGACCGAACGGATAGTTTCTCCTGAGTCCAGCCTTTTTGAACTCTCTGATGCCGCAAATTCTTCCCCACGATAGTTCTAATATTCATGGGGTAAAAATTACGTATCTTTGCCTATAAACCTACAGGTCTATTGACCTGTTTTTCATTTTCATCTAAATCAAATTAATCATGGAAGATACAACAAAGAAGAATACACCTATTTTTAAGAAATGGTGGTTTTGGGTGCTTGCAGTTGTCGTTATCGGAATTATTGGATCTCAGGCGAGTAAGAATAAGAACTCCTCACCAGAGGGCACGGCGGAAGCCAAGACGGAAACAAAAGCTACAGCTAAACCGGCATTGCCTACATTCTCAGCCCGTACAATGTTCGATGATTATGAAGCTAACGAAATAAGCGCGGACAATAAATACAAGGGAAAAGAGTTCAACATTACAGGGACAATCCATGACGTAGGTAAGGATATTATGGGTAAGGCGTTCGTTGCATTGGAAACGAAGAATCAATTCTTATCAATTCAATGCTATGTAAAGGATGCAAATACCTTAGCTAAATTAAGTAAAGGGCAATCCGTTACGCTCTCTGGAACAGGTGGTGGAAAAACAATAACTATCTCAGTTGATGATGCTGAGGTAGTGAATTGATCGCATATAAATACGAAGCAAAAAGCCGCCTTATTCGGGCGGCTTTTTTATCTAAGACATTTTTTCTTCCTCTATGCCAAATAAGGTATTTGGTGGTGGGAAAGAGCGTTCAATGGAACGCATAAAAGCATCCCACGTTGGAGCCGCTTTCATTAAAGCAATAAGAGCGTATAAATGCCTATCAAGCGCAGGAACGCCAGTATCTAAAGTAAGCCAACGATGTTGATGAACTTTATTTTTCCCATCCTCTTCTAATTGTTTGTTCCTTTTTTTTATTTCAGCAAGAACATCCGGTGCAAGACGGCGATAAACTAAATCATTCGTGTATGTTCCTATGACGCTTGGTCTTTTCACACTCATGCTATTCCATGTCCATCCCTTAAGTCGGAAAATTTGCTCATAAAATTCTTTCGGAAATCTTCTCGCCCATGTTTTTTGATATTCTTCTAATAGATATTTTTCAAGTATCTTTTGCAGTGCAAGACGGTCACGAATTTCTTGGTAGCCTGTAGCTTCGTCAACAAGGGCAACTATTCCAACCTTTGCCAAAGAACGCATTAATGCTTCGGAGGCAGTAGCATATCTTTGTTGCCCGTCTGTAAGAATATCAGCGTCACGCGCTTGTAAGATAAACTCACATAAATCTGTTAGAATTGTTGCTTCATATCCAAAAACAGGCAAGCCGCCTTTTGGTGTTTTGAAAAAAAGAGGTGAAGAAATCTGCGCACTTAGAATCGTTGAATCTAAGCCCTTTTCGCCTATTTTAGTTACTAAATTGAGAGTTCTTTGCTCACCTAAATTTCCACCGCTTCCAGACATTCCTATACTTTTTCTGAGTCCACGTTGTGAAATCATTCTTCTTCCATCTTCAAGTACGAATGCAGGTATTTCTAAATTCGCTACATGAAGAATGCCTTGATGGGTAGCTTTAAGTTTTATTTTCTCTTTCATAGTGATTATACTCCTAATGCTTTAGCAATTGTTAAATCAAACACGCCTACATTATTTCTATTGTTGTAACGGAAACAAAATTCAGCGAGGTACTTTCCTAAATGATTGATGCTTACTTTGTGATATTGTCCTACAATACCGCGCTTAAATAAGCCCCAAAATCCTTCAATGGTGTTCGTATGAATTTCACCATTCACATAATGCTTTTTGTGATTGATCGTTTTGTGCTGAACGAATCCGGCGAGATAAGCATAACCTCTAAATTCATCCGTGAACATCGTTGCCTTTTCAGTATCAACATTTTCTTTCACAATGCGATTAAGAAGTTTTGCCGTAATTGCTCCCTTAGCAACTTGAGCGCGAACTCTGCCATTTCTTTCTACCATACCAATAACAGCAGGTTTCTTTGTGCCACGACCGCGCTTGTTTTTGATCGGTATAATTTCACCAGTCTTTTTATCAACTGTTGTTGCAAATTTACGTGGTTTACCGCCGATATAGGTTTCATCCATTTCTACTATGCCTTCTAATAGAGCACCGTATTCGCTCATAGCTTTACGAATTCTCATACCCATAGACCAAGCCGTATCTTTGTTTACTTCAATGTCACGGGCAAGCTGACGGGCACTGATACCCTTCTTAGCATTCAATACTAAAGAGATTGCAACAAACCATTTTTGGAAATCCAATTTCGTTTTATGGAACATCGTTCCTACCGTGACGCTAAAGGTAGTATTACAATTGTTGCAATGGTGACGGCGTTCCTTTTTTGCAGGGGTGGAGTTTGTAGATTTGCAATAAGGGCATACTGGAGTACCATTCCAACGCACCTTTTCGAGATGAGTAATGCAAGAATCTTGTGTAGGATATTGTTTGTAAACCTGTACTATATTCATTCGTATAGACTTACGGTATCGAATAAAAAGTGACTACCGTTAAGCTATACAGTATAACGTATTATGTTTCAGGAAGTTCCAACAATCTTACTACCTTTAAGTGGGACATTACGATAAATTTTATAAAACGGTCGTTGATGAGACTCTTTTTGGTAGTGAAGAGAACATCATCAAAAGTGCTCCGATGAGTTATTTGAAAGAATTTATTGTTGAACGATTGAAGACGATTTTTCATGCAGTTGCTGAAAATCCTCGCGAGCTTGTAAATTCAACAAACAGCCCCCTATACTTACTTTGCTTTGCTGTCGGAAATGAAAAGGGTAGTAAACCAGCAATTAAAATTGCTACGCATTTATTGAAAACCATATAGTATCTTATATTATGGCAACCTTATCACATATCGAATGGACAGAAGTAACGTGGAATCCTGTTACGGGCTGTGACAAGATTTCTGCGGGCTGCAAGAATTGCTATGCCGAACGGATGGCGAAACGGCTAAAAGCAATGGGCTCGGTGCGTTATATAAATGGTTTTACTGTAACATTGCATGATGATCTTGTTGATCTGCCTCGCAAATGGAAAAAATCGCGCATCGTTTTTGTGAATTCCATGAGCGATCTTTTTCATCCTGATATACCGGATGAATTTATTAAGAGCGTTTTCAAAACTATGAATGAAACTCCGCAGCATACCTATCAAATTCTTACCAAGCGAAGCGAGAGGTTACGCAAGCTTTCAAAACAACTTCATTGGTCAAAAAATATCTGGATGGGCGTAAGTGTAGAAGATGAAAGAGTGATTCATAGAATTAAAGATTTGCAAAAGGTCGGAGCGGTTACTCGTTTTCTTTCGCTTGAACCGTTGATCGGACCGTTGGATACATTGCCATTAGATGATATTCATTGGGTAATCGTTGGCGGCGAATCCGGTCCGAAATCACGTCCGATGTATCATGCATGGGTTGATTCTATCAAAAGACAATGTGTAAAAGCCGAAGTCCCTTTCTTCTTTAAACAATGGGGAGGCGTGCGAAAAGATTTAACAGGCAGAGAACTTGACGGTCAAGTATTTAATGAAATGCCCGGATACTACTCGCAGTCCCAAGATTATTATGCATTGCAAGTTGCTAATTAATTTACTCTTCATTCTCCTCCTCACTACTGCAAGCCATGCTTCGCTAACCGAGTCGGAGCAGCAAGCGGTGGCGAAGCGGCAGTTGGCGGAAATGAATGCGGCGCTGAAGGGCGGCGATGTCAATACGTTCATTTCCTACATCAATCCCGGATTAGTCCGGCGCATGGGCGGAGCGGATTCGCTTCGTAAAGAAATGAAGACGTATGCAAAAGAAGTGGGCGAGGCTATCAGGTCAATTTCCATCGGCGAGCCCTCGAAAATATTCCATAAGAAAAACCAATTGCAATGTCTTATCAGCGATACGGTTTGCTCTGCGTTCGATTACGGACCTTCGCATATAGTAGAAAATGTGATCGCGATCTCCGATGATGGCGGCGGGCATTGGACGTTCGCCAATTGCGGTAATTCGCGTGAGAAGTTTAATGCGTTCAAAACGGTTATTCCGAAACTTGCTCCGGAGCTTGAGAAGATGCTGGAGGGGAGGCTGCGGGGGGAATGAGGGATTATTTTTATTTTATAACCACACCCCAGCCCTCTCCTTGAAAAGGAGAGGGAGTGTTTTAAAAGTCTCCTTCCTTTTCAAGGAAGGAGACTTAGAGGATGGTTATTTAATATTTTTGGCTGGTAGCCATATTCGATTTACTCTTCTTGGGGAGAATAGGGAATAATTTTATTTTAATAACCATCCCGTTCCTTCAAAAGGAAGGGGGGTTTTAAAAGTCTCCTTCCTTTTCAAGGAAGGAGATTTAGAGGATGGTTATTTAATATTTTTGGCTGGCAGTCAATATTCGATTTACTCGGCTTGGCGAGAATAAGGAATATTTTTTTTAAATAACCATCCCAACTCTTCCTTGAAAAGGAAGGGCTAAGGGTTTATAACCATCCCCTAGCCCCTTCCTTGAAAAGGAAGGGGGGTTTTAAAAGTCTCCTTCCTTTTTAAGGAAGGAGATTTAGAGGATGGTTATTTAATATTTTTGGCGGTAGCCAATATTCGATTTACTCTTCTTGGGAAAATAAGGAATAATTTTTTTTTATAACCATCCCAACCCTTCCTTGAAAAGGAAGGGCTAAGGGTTTATATAACCATCCCCCAGCCCCTTCCTTGAAAAGGAAGGGGGGAGGGTTCATAACCACACCCCAACCCTCTCCTTAAAAAGGAGAGGGAGCTTTTGATTCTATGAACTTCATGATCTTTTCCATGCACTGGTCAACACTGAATAATACTTCGCCATCGTTGAACCTGATCACACCGATGTTGTGTGTTTGAAAATATTGCGTTCTTCTTGCATCATATTCTTTTTGCGCAGGATCATTATGCGTCGCTCCATCAACTTCAACTACCAGACCTAATGATGGGCAGTAGAAATCAGCGATAAAGGGACCGATGCTTTGCTGTCTTCGGAATTTATATCCGGCTGTCCGTTTCTTTCTCAGTCCATTCCACATTTCTTTTTCGGCCCGAGTGGGTTCGTTGCGGAGGTTTCTCCGGCGGTCTTTTGATTCGGGTTTATTGAAGAGTTCGTTGTGCATTTCGGTGCAAAGATAAGGAATAATTTTTATTTGATAACCACACCCCAACCCTCTCCTTGAAAAGGAGAGGGAGTTTAAAAGTCTCCTTCCTTTTTAAGGAAGGAGATTTAGAGGATAGTTATAAAATATTTTTTGGCGATTGCCAATTTCGATATTCTTTTCCGGGGGAGAATTAGGAATAATTTTATTTAATAACCGCACCCCAACCCTCTCCTTGAAAAGGAGAGGGGGATTTTATAACCATCCCCTAGCCCCTTCCTTGAAAAGGAAGGGGAATAATCAAAAATCTACAACACTATGAAAACCAAAACAAAAAACACCAATACTAATCGCGCATACATTAATAACGTCCCGATCCGGCATGGAGAGGTTACGGTTATTACTTCGGATAATGCTGTGGCTACTATGAAGCATTCGTCGCTGCTGGCTTGCTCTACGCAAAAAGCAGGAGTGCCCGTTCTACTGGTGAACTGTGGCATGTCGGATAAGCGGTTTCGCGAATATTTTTATGAGAATCATGATACCTCTTCAAGCAAGCAGGAAGTGATCCTGATGAGTTCGGTGCGGGGGAATTTGATCGGTGCTCGGGATGCTATCGATCAGATCGCTGCTGAGACCGGAACTGGGGTGCTTATTATTGCCGGATGGGAATGGACTTCGGATTCGTATCGCCGCAAACAGCGGCTGCTATCCTATCTTCGCGGATTAGCCGAGGAGCGCGATGTGGCGATCGTTATTTATTCGCATATTGCGAATTCGCCGGTGGCTGGTGAAATAGATCATGGCGGATTGGGGAAGCTTGCCTTGCTTGCTATGTTCGTAGTGGAAATCGAAGCATCCGAACTTATGGAATCCGCGCTGCCCAAGCCTCCGGCACTTGTTATCCGGAGCCTGGAAGATGAGGCAGCGGCGGAGCGGAGCGCACAGGTACTTATTAATAAAATCAATGGGATGCAAGGTAGTAGATCGGACATTCCTGTCCAATTTGGGGAAAAAAAGGATAACCCGGAGACGGACAAGAATGTCCGTCCTACTGAGTTAGTAGAACGGACTTCAGTCCGTTCCGGGGTAACCAAGATTGACGGGCGGACTAAAGCATGCACTGAACGCAGTGAATGTGTCCACCCCACTATGGGAGAAAATAAGATAAATCCAAATTTGGTGAAGAAGGCGGGGAAAAAGGTATTATTTTTATAGATTTCTCACATTCTTTCTAAATGACAGTGGAAATAAGGACTTATTTTATTAAAGATTTCTCACTTCGCCTGCCGCTCATTTCATTCGCGTCAGGCTCGTTCGAAATGACAATGCAGGGGGGACTGGATTCCCACTTTCGTGGGAATGACAATGCGACGCATTCGCGTCATCGTCCGTTCGAAATTACGTGGTAATAGTGCTTCCGAACCATATCTATAGGGCTTATGTTTTGAATTTCCCCTTAAAAAAGGGGTATTTATTTCATCTTTTATATGACTTGTTTTCCGGCTAAAGTTATGTAGAAGTTTTATTCACCATTAAGCTGGATTTTTTATATAATGTCAGAAACAGAAACTCTATCGCCCGCGACAGCTGATGTCGCAACCGAAACCCACACTCCTGCCACACAGAAGAAGCAGATACAAATCCCAAAAGCCCCGAAGTCTCAGGTTCCGGCTACTACCAGGGATTATAATTTAACCATCATTGATCCAAACGTAAAGCTCGGCGGCGGATATTCGCCTGCCGAAAAAGATGAGCTGACCAAGCTCTACGATCAGACGTTCAATGCACTCAAACCCGACCAGGTATTGATGGGCAAAGTCGTTGCCATTACCGGATCGGAAGTTGCCGTTGATATCGGCTTCAAATCCGAGGGGATGATTCCCCGTTCGGAATTCGGTAACATGCCGAACTTAGCAGTCGGCGACGATGTCGAAGTATTACTCGAAGCGATCGAAGATAAAGAAGGCAGATTGCAGCTATCCCGCAAGCGCGCCGATTTCATTCGCGTTTGGGAGCGCATCAACGACGCTGCGAAGACCGGCGAAGTTATGCAGGTCAAAGTTACCCGCCGCATCAAAGGCGGACTTGTTGTCGATCTTATGGGCACCGAGGCTTTCATGCCCGGCTCGCAGATCGATACGAAACCCGTTCGCGATTTCGATATCTATCTCGGTCAGACGATGGATGTCCGCGTTGTGAAGATCAATCATCCAAGTGAGAACGTCGTCGTCTCTCATAAGATATTGATGGAAGAGAATGCAAACGATCAGCGCTCGGTCATTACCGAAAAATTAGAGCGCGGTCAGGTTCTTGAAGGCACTGTCAAGGCGATCGCCGATTTCGGCGCATTCGTCGATCTTGGCGGAGTTGACGGACTTGTTCACATCACCGATCTTTCATGGGGCAGAGTTTCGCATCCATCGGAAGTTATCAAGCTCGATCAGGTCGTTACGGTCGTCGTACTTGATTACGATGAGAATAAGAAGCGTATTTCGCTTGGCATGAAGCAGCTTCTGCCGCATCCATGGGTCGAGATCGAACAGCGTTACGCTGTCGGTCAGAAGGTAAAGGGCAAAGTCGTATCGATGACAGATTACGGCGCCTTTATCGAACTCGAAAAAGGAATTGAAGGCTTGGTCCACGTTTCGGAAATGAGCTGGACTCAGCATGTGAAGCATCCTTCGAACTTGCTGACAATGGGTCAGGAAGTCGAAGCGATCATTTTGAATATCGATCAGGATTCGAAAAAGATCTCGCTCGGCATCAAGCAATTGGAGCCTGATCCGTGGACTCTGTTCCTCGAAAAATATCCGATCGGTTCGGTACATAAAGGAATTGTTCGCAACCTTACGGCCTTCGGCGCATTCGTAGAGCTCGAGCCGAATGTTGATGGACTCGTTCATATTTCCGATCTCTCATGGACGAAGAAAGTCCGTCATCCAGGCGAAATCCTGAAGAAGGGTCAGGAAATGGATGTAATGATCTTAGGAGTCGATGCGGAAAATCGCCGCATTGCACTTGGTCATAAACAAGTTCTCGAAAATCCATGGGATTCACTTGGGGAATCATACTCTGAAGGTACGGATACGACGGGTAAAGTCGTCCGCATCATCGAGAAGGGTGTTATCGTTGAGCTTCCTGGCGGCATCGATGGCTTCGTACCGGGTTCGCAGCTTGTCTTCGGACAGGTAAAGAATATCGGCGATGTTTTCAAAATTGACGAAACGCTCAATTTGCGCGTCATCGAATTCGATTCTGAGAATAAGAAGATCGTTCTTTCTGCAACCGAATGGCTGAAAGCTCAGGACAAGGCAATTGTCGAAGAGTATAATGCCAAGCATCCGGTTCCGAAAGAAACTCTTGAGGAATCCAGCAAGCGCGCTCCACGCTCGAGAGCACCACGCAAATCTGCCAAACCGGCAGAAGCTTCGACTGAAGAAGAGAAGCACGTAGGTCACTACGAATTACCGGAAGAAATGCTCGTCCCAGAAAAAGGCACCGAGATTCCGGCAATGATCGAGGAAGAAGCGAAAGCAGAGTAAAGAATTGAGATCATGGGGCAGGAATCCCTGCCCCATTGATTCTGTATCAATGCCAAAGGTATTAGAAGTCAACGGATTTATTTTCTTCTTCTTCTCTCAGGAAGGAAATGAACCACCCCACATTCATATCCGTAAAGCAGAGTCTTCTGCCAAATTCTGGTTAGACCCCATCCGACTGGAAAAGAATTATGGATTTTCTTCAGCACAAATGAAGTTTATCAATAAGACGATTAAAGAGAATAAAGAATTATTATTAGAAGCCTGGCATGAGTTCTTTAAATGAACATAGCGTACGAGCCATAGCTTTGAAATTTCCGAAAGGAAATCTTGAAGTTTTTCTTGATGATGGCAGGGTAATTCTTGTCCCGATCAACTGGTATCCACGCCTCGCAACCGCTCCGAGAAAATCTTTGCATAATTTTGAATGGATAGGCAAAGGGATCGGCATTCATTGGCCCGAACTTGATGAGGATCTTTCCGTGGAAGGCTTTTTGAAAGCACAGAAAGCGCCGAAAAATCAATTTAAGATTACAAAGCCAGAGTTAAAGAAAGCTGTGGTTAGTGAAAGAAAATCTCTTCTGAAAAGCAGGGAAAAAAGAGTAGGTATTATGGAGTAAACACTAACTCAACTCTTCAACATAATGCAAATCCTTTCCGTATGTTTCTTCCATCTTCCATAGGGCAAGAAAACCGATGATTAACGTGATGCCACCGACAGTCAAGGCACTCCCGGAGATTCCGAGCGGTTCGCGAAGAAAATTAAAGAGCGCTGTGATCGGCACAACTGCACCCCTAACGAAATTCGGCGCTGTTGTTGTAACTGTTGCTCTGATATTTGTACCAAACTGTTCTGAAGCGATCGTGACAAACATTGCCCAGTAACCCGTTCCAAAGCCAAGTAAGGCGCAGATAAAATAAAACATTGTAAGAGTAACCGGAGAGAAAATAAAATACGAAGCGATGAATATTGTCGTCATCGTCATAAAGATGAGCATCGCTTTTTTTCTGCTTCGCAACGAATATGTTGTGATGCCCGATAAAATATCACCGATGCAAAGCCCGATGTATGAATACATCACCGCTTTTCCAGCCACAGGAATTTCTGCCATGCCGAAGACTTTGCCGAATTCCGGCGAGAAAGTGATAAGGATACCAACGACAAACCATGTCGGCATTCCGATGCCGATAACGCGAAGATACTTCCAGGTATTTTTTCTTGTGGAAAATATCCTGAAGAAATTTCCTCTGGAAATATTTTTCTTTTTAATATGCTCGAACATTCCTGATTCATATACTCCGATACGAAGAGCAAGCAGCGCAAATCCCATTCCACCGCCTATGAAAAAACATGTTCGCCAACCGTATGTATCGCCGATGACAGCCGCAAGCACAGCGCCTGTTACGCCGATTCCTGCAACAACAGTCGAACCCCAGCCACGTGCTTCTTTCGACATAACTTCCGAAACAAGAGTGATGCCCGCTCCAAGTTCGCCGGCAAGACCGATGCCAGCAATAATTCTTAAGATGGAATACATTGGAACACTTTGGACAAAGCCATTAGCGATATTTGCAAACGAATAAAGAATGATCGAACCGAAGAGCACCGAAATCCTGCCCTTCTTATCGCCCAAGATTCCCCAGAGAATTCCGCCTACGAGCATACCACCCATCTGCATTGACAGGAGCATCGAGCCGGTAGAAAGCAATTCACTTTCCGGCACACCGATACTTTTCAAACTTGCAATACGGACAATGCTGAAAAGCAGAAGATCGTATATATCGACAAAATATCCAAGCGCTGCAACAAGCACGGCAAGGTTTATTGCGCGCTGTGGATGGGGGGTGAGAGTTTCTTGCATAATGCAAAGATACAATTATTCTTAACATTGATTCTTACATTTATCATTCTGAGCCTTGTACAATGAATTAATTACCCGATTTTTGTGTACTTTTACATAGCCGTTTCTGCATTTTTAACTGACTAACGACTTTTCTATGAAATACGCACTCCTTTTAATACTCTGCGGAATTTACTCAACATCCTTTTCGCAAGGAAAGCAATTACCCAGAAAACATGCTGATGATCCCGCCGCACGCGAAGAATATGATTATCTCCGTCTCCGCGATCCTGCAACGAATCAAATTCCTCCGCTTATAGCACAAAAAGAATTTGAATTTGCATCGAAGCTTCCGAAACATAATCCGTTCGGCGGAAAACGGAATCTCTTACAGTCATTCGATTGGCTGGCTATGGGACCTTTCAATCAATCCGGCAGAGTGCAGGCGATCGGTATTGATATCTTGAATGAAGGAAATATGCTTGCCGGAAGTGCATCTGGAGGAGTTTGGCGCTCAATTGATAGTGGAAATTCATGGGTAAAAGTTACACTTCCGAATGATGAGCAAACTATAAGCGCAATCGTTCAGGATACTCGTCCGGGAAAAGAAGCAACATGGTATTATTCAACAGGCGAACTGCTTAGCACAACCGGGCGACGAGAGACAAGCGATATTCGTACTCATTCATGGGGAAATGGAATCTATAAATCAACGGATAATGGAGCATCATGGAATCCGATTCTATCAACGATATCAACAAGCAAGAATACTGCGCCCGTAAACTTTACCGGCATTTGGAATCTTGCTCTTGATAAGAAAAATCTATCGCAAGATATTATTTATGCTGCCTCTTATGGCGGCATCATGCGCTCATCGGATGGTGGCACAACATGGGTGAATGTTCTAGGTGATGATTCTGCAAAATGTTTTAATTCGGAGATCGTCATCGCTTCGGGAGGAACACTCTACGCAGCAATTGGTAGTGTCTATGATGGAACAGCGCCTCCTCATCAAGGCATCTGGCGTTCTGTTGATGGAATCAATTGGACAAAAATCTCCGGTTCATTATTTCCAAAACTTATTCGTAGAACTCGTCTTGCGCTTTCTGAATCAACTGATAGTATTCTGTATTGCCTGACAGAAGCGCCTGATGATTGGAAAGAACCCGATACCACCTTTGTCACTGAGCATACTCTTTCGCAATATGCATATATTTCAGGTAATGGAAACGGTTCCGGCGGAAAATGGAATTCAAGGAATTGTCCCTTCGATATGAATCAATACCAGTACAATAACTCTCTCGGTGGATATTGTCTGACACTTGCCGTCCATCCACGTGACCCCGATCAAGTTCTGGTCGGAGGCAATGATCTGTATTATTCTTCCGACGGTTTCCAATCAGCAGGAACAGAAATCGGAGGGTATTGGTACGATGCATCTCCAGGTCCCATCAATCCATTGCATCCCGATATTCATGTAGCGCTTTTTTCACGTAAGGATCCCTCCATAATTTTCATCGGGCATGACGGCGGCATTTCTATGACGAATGATTATATCGATGGTGAAGCGAATTGGTCGGATTTTAATAACGGACTTGGTTCTTCACAGGTTTATTATTCGGCAATCGATCATGCAACACCCGGCAGTGATTTTATCCTGAGCGGTTTGCAGGATAATAATACATACGAAACGATGTCCTCGAATCCGAATGACCCATGGAGCGCTATATGGGGCGGCGATGGCACGACTGCAGCGATCTGTAACGGAGGAAAATTATTTTTTGCTTCAGCGGAAGATGGCGATATTGCCGCCTTCACTTTGGATAGTAATACGATCAATTATCACGCGCAATTTCCATACCCACCGGTACAAAGCGGTTTCTTTTTTTACACAAATTATATTCTCGAACCCGATAATACGAACCAGATGTATCTTGCAGCAATCGACGAGCTATGGAGATATAATAATCTTTCGAACATCCCCAATGAATTCAACCAGCTGGATCCGGATTGGACGGATATTCCGCAAGTATATTCCACTCTTCATCCCCACAATGCATTTATCACGACATTCGGTTTTGCAACCGATGTACATGATAAACTTTTTTTCGGTACGAATATCGGAAAAGTGTACGAGATTGATAGCGCATCTACCGTCCCGACATTGAAAGATATCTCGTCTTCTTCCTTTCCAAAAAATGGATATGTTGCAGGCATAGAGGTCGATCCGAGCGATGCAAAGCAGATCATCGTTGTATTTTCCAACTACAATATTCAAAGCCTGTTCCGTACGACGGATGCCGGAAAGACATGGGACTCCATCGGCGGGAATATAGAGGAATTGCCCGATGGAGCTGGGTCGGGTCCATCGGTGCGATGTGCAAAAATACTTCACACATCAAATGGCACAATCTATTATGCCGGAACAAGTGTCGGTCTATATTCAACGACAAAGATCAATGGAATGCAAACAATTTGGACGCAGGAAGCCCCGACAACGATCGGAAATCTCATCGTCGAAAATATCGAAGCCAGACAATCCGATGGAAGAGTAGCCGTCTCGACTCAAGGTGGCGGGGTATTTAAAAATATTGCCACCAATGGTGTTGCCGGAAAAAACATCACTTCCAATGGTATTTCTGTCGAACAAAATTATCCGAATCCGTTTCAGAATGAATCGAAGATTCGATTCACGCTCGGAAAAGAAAACAATGTGAGGATCGAACTATTTAATGCGCTTGGAGAAAAACTATCGCTCATCGCAAATTCATTTTTCGATGTAGGTTCGCATGTTATAGACCTTTCCGGCAAGGATTTGCCGGCGGGAAATTATTTTCTGAGATTTTCTGTAGGAGAGTATTCAGCCACGAAGATGATAACCATCATTAAATAATATTAGCTGACGTCATTGCTAGGAAGGAGCGAAGCGACTGACGAAGCAATCTAAAATTTCGAACATTTCTGTACAGTTTGAATTTTAGATTGCCGCGCTCGGGCTAAAGCCCCTCTGCAACTACTGTCTCTCAATTTGTCATTACCACAAAAACGGCAGCAACTTTTTCGTCCGCTTCATATATTCCTTATACTCTGAAAATTTTTCCAGCAATAATTTCTCTTCGAAGCGCAGTTTGATATAAAGATTAATTAATAGGATAATCCATACTGTATAACCCAGCCATGAATCCATACTAATAGCAATACCAAGCATTGCAAGTAGCAAAGCTCCATACATCGGATGACGGGTAAAACGATACGGTCCGGTCATAATAAGTTTTGCTTCGTCTTTCGGAATGGGTTGAACTGTGAAATTCCCAAAATGCATTGTAAATATCGACCACAGTGCATTAGCAATGGCTACAGTTATCAAAACAACAGAAAGCAGACTAAGCGGAGTGCTTAAAGCAAAGTAAAAGAAAAAAACGGCGCATAGGAATTGCACTGTCACGAGTAGATACGATTCGATCTGAATTTTATTCATAACGTTATAACAAAAACGACGCCTAAAATAAGCGCCGTTTTATTATGATACTATTCGTAATTTTATTACGCCGGAGTTGTCAATTCCTTCTGATGCATCGCCGCTGCGCCAAGCAAGCCGCCCATGCCCATGGATTCGACTGCCGAGCTTGGCACGAGCATCAATGCTCCTTTTTCTTTCAATCCTTCATAGAGCATATTCATGGCACGTAAGTGTAATGCAGTCGGATTTAATTTATAGGAATCCGATGCTTTGCTGAACAGATTTGCGATTTCGAGTTCTGCTTCAGCTAAGATAATGCGCGCGGATTTTTCGCGCGATGCCTGGGCTTCGCGGCTCATGGCATCCTGCAATTCCGATGGAATAATAACATCACGCATTTCTACCGATTGAACTGTTACTCCCCACGGATTCGAACGGGCATCGATGAGTTTCTGTAACTCCGCTTCGATCTTTTCTCTGCCTCTCAATAGATCGGCAAGCGAAGTTCTTCCGATAATATCGCGGAGCGCAGTCTGTGAAGCCCAACTGACGGCTTTCTCATAATCCTGTACTTCGAGCGCTGCTTTTTCGGCATCATGCACCATCCAGAATAGCACGGCATCGACATTGACAGGAACTGTATCCATCGTCAGCGTTTGCTCTGCAGCAAAACTTGTCGTCATCACGCGTTGATCGATCCAATCGCTGACTGAATCGATGAACGGAATGATCCAGAATATACCGGGTCCGTGCAAGCCGACATATTTCCCGAAGCGCAGCACAACGGCGCGCTCCCATTGCTTTGCAACTTTCGGCGATTGAGCAAGGATGACTCCTACCGCAATTCCAATGATTGCAAAAACAGGATTATCCGCGCTTTTGGAAACAAGAATTCCTATTCCGGCAGAAGCAAGAAAAAGAATTACGCTTAAAATATTAAATCGTACTTGCGACGGAAAGTTGAAGTTCATTTGATTCTGTTTATTTTTCGATGCCGCTTCTCCAAGCGCATTGAGAAAGTTTCCGAGTGCCATAAAAGTATCTCCTTATGTAATGAATTTTTTTTGTGATGAAATAAAATGCAAAATTTCGTCGAATGAAAATCCTAAACTCATTGAATCGGTAATGAATCTTTCCGCAAGCAACGTAAATTCTTTTTTCCGGTCTTTTGCTGATTCCTTCGGATGGGGCTTGGTAATAAATGTTCCAACGCCGCGCTTCGTCGCTAGAATGCCATCGCCTTCCAACTCAGCATAGACTTTCGCAACGGTATTAGCATTGATTGCAAGTTCCACTGCCATCTGTCTCACCGTCGGAAGCTGATCGCCCTCCCGAAGCTTTCCCCGCGCAATAAGCCCGCGAATGCCTTGCTCAAGCTGAGCATAGATCGGCATCGGTTTACGCGCATCAATATCGAGCGAAAGATTCATTGTTCTATTGTACTACAATAATAGTACAATAAATGTTCCCGCTTTTTTCTATTAAACTTTTCCCATTATCCGGCGTTCTAAATCACTATGAAATACACGTTCCTTTTTTATTTATTCTGTTTCGCCAGCGTGGCTTTTTCTCAGCCAGCGAATATGAATGTCTCTGCCGGCTTAGTGTTTGATGGCGAGCCATATCTTGCGGTTAACCAAGCGAATCCGGATAATATGGTGATCGCCTGGATGTCGTTCGTGAAAAATCCCGGTGCTCCTGCTTTGGATCAGTTCGGAATCCGTGTCCGTTCGAGTTTTGATGGTGGGCTAACTTGGGGGAATGAAATTGTGATGCCGCATATTAGACCGTCGTTTCAATCGGCTGATGTTTCGATGGAATTTCATAAGGGTGGGACATTATATTTAGAATATATTGATTATACCCGGACGCCTTTGGATTCGGGCGTTATCATTGTATCGCATTCAACTGACGGCGGAAAAAGCTGGAGTACTCCGGTTGAAGCATTTAATTATTATGATAATGATGATGCACCGATTGACCGTCCGTGGATGGTGATTGATAACAGCAGCACCGCATCCGACGGCACACTTTATATTACGACAAAGCCTACGTTTTGGGATCCCCTGCCAAATCATAATTACATGAAATATTCCACCGATGGCGGGATGACCTGGAGTGCCATTACGCGGGTTGATGGCGGCGATTACGAAGCGAATGTTATTGTGCAACCCATGATCGCGCCTGCGGTTGCCTCAGATGGCACCTTCCTCGCTGCCTATGCAAGCTGGCCCAGTTATACAAGTCCTGTGAAATATGCTCTTGCGTCTTCGACCGATAAAGGCTCTACATATACTCGCTCGACGATCTATATGCCCACAGCAGCATCAAAGGGCGATACGCTTTCCAAACTCGGGTATAGGCTTGCTGTAAATCCGCTCGATCCGAAAAATATGATTTTTGTAACGATCGATGCGCGCAATGGAGATAACGATGTGTTCTCGGCAGTAACGTTCGATGGCGGTGCAACATGGAAAGGCGGTTTACGCATCAATGACGATCCGATGGGCAATGGAGTCCTTCAGGATTTAGTGTGGGCGAATTTTTCGGACGATGGAAAATGCGTTATTAGTTGGCGGGACGGGCGTAATGGCGAGCCCGATAGTACCGGTTATGAAAAAGCAGCGGATATATATTTTGCCGTTTCGACTGATGGAGGAAAATCATTCAGCAAAAATATCCGGCTCTCGAATACATCTGCACCATGGACGGAAGTCCTCGATCATCCTGGCAATGATTTCCATACCAGTGTCATTATCAATGATTCGATCTGCACGACATGGGGTGATACACGAAATGGCAAACTCGCCATTTATTTTGTGAAAGCTGCGCTCGTCGATGGCATAGCAAATGTTGTGAATGTATCCGGCAATGAAAATAATTTTTCTGTCTTTCCGAATCCTGCGACAAGATCTGCTACCATCAAGCTTACTCTTGGCGAACCGGATGCTATCGAATTATTTATTTATGACATAAGCGGGAAAGAAATAGGTCATTATAGGACTGATAAGTCTAATATGTTATTGCAAGTAATTGATCTCTCCAAATTTTCCGATGGAGTTTATACTGTTGTTGCAAAAACATCTCGGGAAGTTTATTCGCAAAAGCTGACAATTACGCGGTAAGGGTTATTTCATCAGTTCTATTTCTCTCATTTCTATTTTACCATGCAACTCTATCTTGAAAAAATATGTCCCCGATGGTAATCCGGAAAGGTCGAATTCCTGTTCATGATTTCCAGGTTCTTCTTTTGATTCAAGAAATGAGCGAAGCTTTTCACCCAGCGGATTATATAATTCTATCTTTACTTCAGAAGGTTTATCGAGTTCATAAGAAATTTTTGTTTTATCTAATACTGGATTCGGATATAGAGAAATATTTTCGGGGCTGAGATTATTCTCCGATACTGCTGCTAACTCTGGAAATAGTTTGACAAACCAAATATCCAAATCGGCGCTATCGCCTTTTCTGCCTTTAACATCGCCATCAAGTGACTGTGTCATTGTTACAACAAGAAAACCGAAATCGGCGGCAGGCATTATCCCTGCACCAAAGCTGGCATCCGCACCACTTCCGCCGAGAGTTTTCTGCCAGAGAAGTTTTCCAGTATTTGACGTTTTAAATATCCAACAATCATTATCATCGCCATGCAAACCGGTTACATCACCGTCGGTTGATACTGTACCGGCTCCAATAACATAACTCGAATCTGCTGTTTGATAAATTGAATACGCTTCATCGCCTAAAGAGCCCCCATAACATTTTGACCATTGAATATTTCCGGAATTATCCAATTTCAGGATCCATGCATCATTC
>Ga0206906_1050_pt1 | contig 19102 bp, 13 predicted proteins | sample Alteio_BWOrgHeat_79_FD_152935 | JGI IMG/M metagenome (GOLD analysis project Ga0206906, IMG submission 152935) | Enriched cells from forest soil in Barre Woods Harvard Forest LTER site, Petersham, Massachusetts, United States -... | ecosystem: Environmental > Terrestrial > Soil > Temperate forest >...
GAAGGTTCCCGACCTTCACCGCACGTCCAGGTTCTATCAGGAGTTCTTTGGAATGCCGCTTCGGCAACAGTCGGCAACGACCCACATCCTGGGTATTGGAAACTCCTTCTTCGGCATTGAGCAAGGCGACAATCAGCCAGCTTCTGTCAATCACTATGACTTCGGGATTGCGAACTTCAACGCCGACGCAATCCGCGCTAGGTTGACTGATCTCAATTTGAAGGCTTCAGGTACTTCTCAGGAATCGTTCAAGTTCAATGATCCGGATGGCTTCCTGGTTCAGGTGAATGGGCCCGATTACGTCGGTCACGTGTAAACCAACACCGGACATGTTTGTCCGCGGTCAACGCCGATAACTTAGCGGCGAATCGCGGGATGAGTTCCTCAACGGAGAGGTCTTTGGTTTCATGGGCGCGATCGAAATGATGGAGGAACCTTGGCGAGTTCACCTCAACTTGGATCGCGACCCGCTTCAACCTATCGAACCAGGAGCGCCTCTATGAAGAAGATGTCTCGCGAACAGAACAACCGGAACACCGAACTGTCTTCCCCAGGGCGTCGCACCTTGGTCAAAGGCATCGCAGCAATGGGAGCGTGGGTCGCAGCTTTCCCTCTCTTGACCAACACGGCTGAAGCTCAGGTTCCGCCGGCTCCCGATAGCGGAATCTCTTCGGGATCGAGCAGAGCCGAGGTCGCGCTTCAAGGCCCCCTGGTCTTCCAGGGCGATAAGATCGACTGGCACGGCTTCGACCGTTATGACTTCGTGATGGATATGCAGACCTTGGCGATCACACCTTTCAAGTCGCCGCCCTCCGAACAGTCCGGCGATCTCGGAAACTCGGATAAAGGACATCTACGGTGTGTTGTTGTTGTGCCCAAACAGGCGGCTCCCGGCAACCCGTGGTCCTGGCGCGGCGTTTACTGGAATCACCAGCCCCAGGCTGAGGTCGAATTGCTCAAACGCGGTTTTTACATCACCTACATTTCGGTCGACCCCAAGCCCAGGTCATCAACGGAATTGACTATGGATGAGCTGATGGATGAGCTTGGAATGTCCAGCAGGGCATTAACGGAGTGGGACGCCTGGTACGCCTACCTTACTGGGCAATACGGTTTGTCGAAGAAACCTGCGTTCATTGGCATGAGCCGGGGCGGGATCTTCGAATATAGGTGGGGCAGCGCCAATCCCGACAAGGTCTCCTGCATTTATGCCGACAATCCGGGGATGGAGCGCGAAGGTTTTGAGAGACTGGTCGACCTGGCGCGGGCCGATGTGCCTATTCTTCAAATCTGCGGCACCATAGATCCGATGCTTGGCCAGTACACTTCCGCCATCGAGGCCATCTATCAGCAGTTTGGCGGACGCATCTCGATGATGGTCAAGGAGGGTTACGCCCATCATCCGCATAGCCTTCGCAACCCCAAGCCCATTGCTGACTTTATTGAGCAGAGCGTACAGGCGGTAAGGGGCCCGGCGCCAGCCTTCGCTGGTGACAAGTTCAAACGGACCTCCTACTACAGCAGCGAGAATTTCTACCGCGATTACCCGGATGAGGACACCTATATCACCTGCCGCGGGCCGCAGTTTTCGCCGTGCTACGACCGCTATGACTTCAGCGTGAAGGGTACGCCGATGACGACCAGCGTGATTGTGCCGACCACCGTGGCTCTGGGTACGCCCTGGGTATACAGGGCGGGTTTTGTGTTTCGTGGCGCGAAGGTGGATCAGGAGCTACTAGCCAAGGGGTTTCACATCGTCACCGGCCCCGTAGGGGTCGACTTCGTGGTGAAAGATTGGGACACGGTGTATGAATACTTGACCGGTCACGGCTTTTCGAAGAAGCCGGCGATGGAAGGTGCGGGCGGCGGGGCCGGCGAAGTCTACGCTTGGGCTATCGAAAATCCCGACAAGGTTTCCTGCGTCTACGCTGAGAATCCGCGCATGCACAGTGCCTTGGCGAAAACGCAACCGCTCGATAATCTCGCGCCCCTGACAAGAGCGAGGGACACTATCCACTCGCACCGGAGGATCCGGGCCCGGTTGTGGACTTTATCGTCCGTGCAGCTACGCCGGGGAATTGTTGCCCAAATACGCGTCGGTAGAGAATAACCCAGCCAAGATCGGGATCAGCAGCTTTTCGAAACCTATGGATGATCGTATAACCAAACCGCAAGTTGGAATCATAGTGATAGCTGCACTTCTGATCGGGTTGCACTCCAGCACCGCGGCGCAGCAATCTAACGCGGGACCTCAGAGTATCGCACAGAGCGGCGCCAATCCCCTCCCGCTCTATCCCGACTCGGTTAACGTGCTGAAGGCCAATGTGGCCGTGCGAAGCGCGTCCCTGACGGAGAGCGCACCTAAGGGATTCTGGATTCAGAGTTGGAACGATCCGCAACAGACTTTCGCGTGGAAGATTCAAGTCCCGCAGGCCGGCGAGTATTCTGTGGATGTGCTGGTAAGCGGCGCGCCAGGCAGCCAGATCGAGATCGCCGGTCCGCAAGGCAGGATCGGCGTGACCATTCCCGACAGTAACGACCATTGGGGGAACAACTGGAACAAGATTCCCGTTCCTGGCTGGCTAACCTTGCCGCAGGGAACGTCCACTGCTACAGTGCGCAGCCCAAACCCGGCCGGGATCGCCACTAACGGGAACAACTACAAGGGCATGGCGCTAATGTCGCTCGAGCTGATTGCGCGCAGTCAGAAAGTGTCTATCGAAAATCGGATTCGAGATTCCCGTTCCAGCGCCAAATGGCTCGCCGATGCGCAATACGGCCTGATGTTTCAATGGGGCGAGTGGGGTTACCCGGAACACGGAGAAGCCAAGCCATGGCCGAAGATGATCGACGATTTCAACGTGGAGAAGTTCGCTGACATGGTGCAAAGCGCCGGCGCGGGCTACGTGATCTGGTCGGCCACCTGGCGCACATACTATTTCCCGGCACCGATCCAAGCCATCGAGCGAATCATGCCGGGACGGACCTCGAAGCGTGACTTGATTGGCGACCTGGCCGATGCATTGAATCGGCGCGGCATTAAGCTGTTGATTTACTACCACTGCGGCTACGGCGATAGAGAATGGCAGGTGCGCAATTTCGGCACCAATGATCCCAACCAGATAGGAACTGACGCGCAATTCCGGAAGAACTGGATTGCCATCATTACCGAGGTCGGGGAGCGTTACGGCAGTCGCTTGGCCGGATGGTTCATCGACGAAGGGTGGTACCCCTCACCATTTGAAGAACAGAACCGGGCGCTCAAGGCCGGCTTTCCGGGCAGAATTGTCTCCTTCAACAATTGGATCCGTCCACGGTTAACGGATTTCGAAGACGTCGAATTTGGTGAAGGTTTCAACTGCCTCAACAATGGTGCCGGAAAGCTCTTGCCGGATGGGCCGCCAGTCGGCGGCGATGGCATCTATGTTGAGGGCCTGCACAAAGGCTTGCAGGCTCACGGCATGTTCATACTCGATGGTGCAGGATACGGTCCCGAGTGGGGCATTTGGAGGCCCGACACGACAATCGCTAAGCCGAGTTTCACTTCCGAGCAAATTGTAGACATGGCGAAGGACGCCAAAGCCCATCACGTGGCGCTCAGCTTCAATCTCCTCATGTACGAGGACGGGACCGTATCGCCAGCTTCCCTTGACGCCGTTAAGCTATTCGGCAAGACAGTACATGGAAACTAACTGTGATGCCGAGGCTTTGACCCAAATAGGTTGAATACGCCGAATCTACGTTTGGAATCATCACCGCACAAAACAACCTGCCGCAAGGTGCGGTTTGTTCTTCGGCTGTGGTTTTAAGAAGTTGGGATCCTCGTAACCATCCTTCTTCAGCTCGGGTTTCCGCCGTGTTGTTCGAAATATTTGTCTGGAGGACAAGATCATGAGCAACATTACCGAAGTCGGGAACGACGCCTCTCAAACCTTTGCTGAGCTGGAGTCTCCCGCGCGGCGCCTATTTGTGAAAGGGGTAGCTGGCCTTGGCGCGGCCATTGCCTCATCATCTCTCTCATCCATGGCGATGCCCGCTCAGGCTCATCCTCGCTGGCAGGACCCCACTGGCAACGGAGTTTCTCCCGCCCACGACGGCTGGGGACCTTTTACTCCATCGTGCCGCGCGGGCCGCTACCTTCAGCTTGAGTATCCACCCTCAAAAACTGCAGGGGAGTTGCAGCTCGGCGTCAAATACACCCTTTGGATCCCAGATGGTATCCAGACCGTGCGGGCTGTGATCGTCCATCAGCACGGAGCCAGTATTCCGGCGGCTCAGGCCGGAGCAACTTCCGCTTACGATTTGCATTGGCAGGCTCTGGCAAAGAAGTGGGACTGCGTGCTCCTCGGTCCTTCCTATCGCGTGCTCAACGATGCAATCGACCTGACTCCCGGAGGCGCAGAACTGTGGTTCGACCCAAGGCAAGGTTCTGATCGTGTCTTCCTTCGGGCTCTCGACGAATTTGCGGCAAAGTCTGGGCACGCAGAGATTGCTACCGTCCCATGGTGTCTCTGGGGACATTCGGGAGGAGGGATATGGTCCAACGTGATGAGCATTCTCCATCCTGAACGAGTGCTTGCCGCTTTCCTCCGCTCCGGTACCGCGACAATGTTTCGTTCGATGCATGAGTTCGTCCAGCCCACAGCTCCGCCGGCAGCCTATGAGATCCCCACAATGGTTAACTTTGGCGTCGGAGAGAGGGGAAAACGTCCCTGGGACGGCTCGATAGCTACTTTCGAAGAGTATCGAGCCCAGGGAGCTCCCATTGGGCTCGCTCCCGACCCGCGTACAGCCCACTACTGTGGAGATTCCCGATATCTCGCGATCCCGTTTTTTGAAGCTTGCCTACAAATGCGCCTGTCTCAATGGGCCAATATTCTAAAACCCGTTGACCTGAGTTCCGCCTGGCTGGCAGCTCCTTTCAGCGATGCAGCCGTGCCTGCGGCAGAATTCAAGGACGATCCAAAGAAGGCTGCGTGGTTGCCAAACGCAGCGATCGCAAGAATCTGGATGGAATATGTCAGGAGTGGAACCGTAAGCGATGCCGATGCACCACCCGCTCCTGTCAACGCGCGCGTGAAGACTGACACCAATCATGGCATTGAGATCACTTGGGAAGCCGAGGCGGATGTTGCCAGCGGGCTTGGCGGCTTTATCGTGCTTCGGGATGGGCATGGGATAGCGCAGCTTCCGACGCAACCTCCAGAAGCGGTGTTTGGACGCCCACTCTTCCAAGGGCTCTCATATCACGACACGCCCTTCGCATCGTTCCCTCAAATGATGTACGTGGACACATCGGCTGAGGCTGGTGTCAAGCACGTTTACACCGTAGTCGCTCTGAATAGTGCGGGCGTGCCTTCAATACCATCTCCGCCCGCAACCTTCTAATGAATGCGAAAGCGAAACAGTGGCATTGCGCACCGGAGGACGAGACGCGGACCAGCGTGCGCGCAGCGACGCGCTGCGCAACAAGCCGCTGAACGATTATCGGGCGGTACGGGAGGCGGCGAAGGAACGGCAGAGAGCAACAAGTCCCAATCCGCCCCGGAACGAGAAAGGTCAGGTACAACCGGTGAGTGTACAACTACACCCACCGGCTAAGACCCTCGACGGTTCGGTGGATATTTACATTGGGCCGAAGTCACCCGCCGGCCAGGAATCGAACTGGATTCAAACCCCGGAAGGAAAGGTTTGTCTCAGAAATGGGGGCAAGTCCAGCATAACCTCGGGCCGATCTCCCAGAAGGTGCAGACGGTGCTGCTTAATAACTGGCTCACGATGGACCCGAAATCTCCAAAGAGCATCTGCATTTGAGTGCGCACACGGTCATGATGTTTGTTTCAGCAGATGCTCTCGATCGTCCCAATCGCTGAACTCTGACTCCGCGGCTCCGGCCTGGTGCTGGATTCGCGTGCAGCGCTGATGGCGGAGCTTTTCAGCGCCGAGGGAGAGCAGCAGGGCTTCCAAGCAGACCACTCGAACCGGGAGAATGGACTGATCTTTAATCTCCATGATGCGCCCGACGCCTAGGAACCTCGGGTCTTGAATTATCAGGCCGACGCGGACGACCCGCAGGAGTTGAATCGCATATCTGGGAGGATCGGCACTGGCGGTCGTCACGTAACGGGCATGGCGGTGGAGACCCACTCGCTCAGCTATGATAGATTCGGAGTGGCGAACTCCATACTATGCCAGTTGGCCGCCATCCACAAAGAGCAGAGTTCCGCTGATATAGGCCGCATCTTCCGAAGCGAGAAAGAGTGCCGCTGCAGCAGCATCGTCCGTGGTCCCGAGTCTCCCGAGCGGTATCACGCCGTTTTCTGAAATGTATTTTGCGTGAAAGAATGGGTCTTCGAGAATCGGAGCGGAAAGACGCGTCTTTATTACGCCGGGGCCGACGGCATTCGAATTGATCCCGTATTTGCCGAACTCCCGCGCAATCGTTTTCGCGAGTAGAAACACACCGGACTTCGATGCGTTGTAGTGGGCGAGTTGCGCCTCTCCGTCCCAACTATTCGTCGATGCCATGAACACGAGCTTGCCCCTTCGCTGCTCAACCATGTGCGGTAGCACCGCCTTCGATACCAGAAACGCGTCGCGCAGATTCGTGTTGATCGTCCGGTCCCAGGTCGCTTCGTCAAGTTGTAGAAACGGAACCGGGAGGGCGATTCCCGCAACCTGCATCAGGATGTCGATCCGGCCATGGCAATCGATCACTTGCTGAATGGCTGATGAGACATCGGCTGACTCGCAGACATCGCAGTAGACCTGCTGAACTTTGAAGCCATTTGATTGCATGTCGCATCCAACAGTACCCATTCCCTCCTTATCAATATCAAGTATCACAACGGTTGCACCTTCTTTGCCAAGCCGCTTGGCGATTGCCTTCCCAATTCCGTGGGCTGCACCAACAACGACCCCTACCTGATCTTTGAAGCGCGGGCAATAATGTGTGTTTGGTTCACTCATATGCTCGACCTGTCCTTCTTGAAGCGTATCGATGACGTGCCAACCAATCTATAAAATACCGGCTGGGGTTTTGTTGAACTCTCCAACATCGGAATGGAGAGGCGACAATCTGACCCGTTTCAGGCTTCGAACAATTCACCGAAAATTCTTTTTTGCCCGATCTGAGTCGGCTTGTGGTGAAAGGCAAGACAAGCGTGGCTGTATTAGTCAATAGACAGATCGGTTAAGTCTTGGAGAATCCAAAACCGTCATTCGAATAATAGTGCTGCCCCAACGGGCTTGCCATCGACCTGCACCGTGTGGATCAGGGGTGTGGAATCTGATGTGCCATTTCTCGCCCGGTTTCCCATGAACGGAAAGACTCGAGCAGTAGCTGCTGAATGCGACGACATTTGTTTTCTTCTTCCTGACGCCCTATGCTTCTGATCTTGTGGCGCACAGTAGCTGAGGCTACTCGTGCAATACCGGATCCGGCAACTCCAGCTTCTTCGTGAACCCGCTTGTGCGTAGAGCCAGGATCGCAACACCTATCACGAACCAGATGCCGCCTGCGATCTTGGCGGGAGATCCCAATCCCCACCAGATTGCGCCGCAAAAGAGAAATCCCCCGAAGGGCAATAGCATATCGGAAAGAAATTTTCGCGAATGACGCGGGACCTTTCCAAACCAGAATTGCCAGATCACCGCCAGATTTACGCCCATGAATCCAAGAAAGGCTCCAAAGTTCAGAATCTCCGCCGTAACTTCATAACTCATGAATAGCGAGCCGGTGTAGGCAAGTATGCCGATGAGCCAGATGTTCAAGTTGGGCGTATTGCTTACGGGGTGCAGGTGGGCGAAGAACCGGCGAGGCACCAGGTTGTCTCTTCCCATTCCAAACAGGAGACGCGCTGCACCGACCTGCGCGGTGAGCGCTGCACCGACCATAGCTATCAGAAGAAGAATCGAGACGGCGCGGAAAAGGAATGCGCCACCAACTCTGCCGGTAACCTCGATAAAGGCAGTGTCGATATTTGTATAGGAGTTGTAATCCGGCCAGACTACTTGCCCCAGATAAACAAGGAGACCACCGAAGAGCCCGGTGAAAACGCACACCCCAACCGCTGCAACCATCACGTTTCGCCGCGGGTTCTTGACGTCTTCTGCCAACGTGGTCACTGCGTCGAAACCCAGGTAGGTCAGTGCCGCAAACGACGTGGTGGAGGCAATATCCTTCAATTTGAATGTTGCCGGATTGTAGAAAGGTTTGAGCGAAAACAGTGCACCCAGTCCATGCGAGCCGGTTACCCACCTGATCGCCAGGGTTACAAACGTAAAGAGTACGAGAAACATGAATCCGAGGATAATTTTGTTGGTTAATGCGGTCGATCGGATGCCGCGCAGGTTGAGCCATGTGATGCCCCCTGTGAAAATTGCCGCTCCCACGGCAAAAGGCAGTGAAGGTACGGCGCGCGTGATTGAGAGCGTGCCGAACATCACACAAAACAGTGGGGTAACGATATAGTCGAGCAGCATGGCCCACCCCGCCACGAATCCCAGGTAGGGGTGAAGGCCGCGACCGACGTAGGTGTAAGCGGAGCCCGCGGAGGGATACACCGCGGCCATCCTTCCATAGCTGACCGCCGTGAGCACCATGGCCACCATCGCGATAAGAATCGTGTCGACAGCGTGGCCATGCGAATTTACCTGGGCCAGGCCGAACACCGTGGCGGGCGCGCTGGGCGTAACCGCGACAAGACCATAGAAGACGAGGTCCCACAGCCCAAGCACTCGCCTTAGGTGAGGGGCACTGCCACTAGTGTGAACTTCGGCGGTGGGAATGGACATTCGCAAGCCGCGGAGAGGCAGACCCGGGCGGACTCGAAAGCTGTGAAGCCGTCGGGCCGCATTCAAGCCTCTTGTGTAGAGCATCATACGGCGCGTTCGTCATGTCTATAAGAAACTACCTGACAAATCTTGGATTGCGGACGAATCTGGTATGCAGGGCCACCAGGAATCTCAACATTTTCGATCCCTTTCTCAATAGAAGCGCCAGGCCTTTTTGAAATACCTTTCGATCAGAGATCCGGGAAACCTTAATCTGTGGCCCGGGATGGAGGAGCAGCTCGCCGATGAGAGTAGAAGAACTCGAGACCCCCGCGCTGCTGATCGATCTCGATGCGATGGAGAGCAATCTCTCCAGAGTGTCGGAGTTCTACCGGCGCGGGCCGGTGAAAGCCCGCCCGCACTTCAAAAACCATTGCGTCCTCGCCCTTGCCGAACGCCAGGTGGCTGGCGGCGCCATCGGTATCACCGTGGCCCGGGTACGTCATGCGGAAGCCCTGGTAGACCGCGGCATTCCGAGCATTCTCGTCGCCAACGAGATCGTGGATGACAGGAGCCTCCGCCGCTTGATCGAGCTAAGCCATCGTGCGGAGGTAATCCTCTCGGTTGACGATGCGGAGAACATTGCGCGGATCGCGCGCCTCTCCGGCGACGCCAGGCCAACCGTCAATGTCGTCATCGATCTCGAAGTGGGACTGAGACGGTGCGGCGCTCCCCCGCAGGAGGCGTTGACCCTGGCAAGACAGGCTCGCGACGCGGGGCTCAGGGTCCGAGGCCTGATGGGCTACGAAGGCCACCTGCAGAAAATGCCCGACACCGATGAGACCAGGCGATTGCGCAGCGATGTCGCCGCACTTCTCAACCGCACCCGTCTTCTGCTCGAAGACGATAGGATCCCCGTCGATATTGTCACCCTCGGCGGGACCGGCACCTACAAAGCTTACGTCGAATCTCCGGGCATCACCGAGGTTCAGGTCGGCAGCTACCTTCTGATGGACACGTTCTACAAGCCGTTTGCCCCGGATTTCCAACTCGGACTCACTGTGCTCACACGGGTGATCAGTAGCCGCGCCGGCGATCATCTCGTGCTCGACGCCGGACTGAAGGCCCTCAGCAGCGAGCGCGGAATGCCCACAGTGAAGAGCCTCTCCGGCCTGCGTCTAACGGCCCTGCACGCCGAGCACGCCATTGTCCAATTCGAAGTTCCGGACGTGCGCGTCCGGACCAACGATCTCGTGGAACTCTGGGTGCACTACTCCGACGCAACCGCGCATCTGCATCGATGGCTGTACGGCATCCGCCACGGAGAGGTGGAAGAGATTTTCCCCATCGAGTACTGAATCCCGCACCGCCTTCCGTTTGAAGCGCTGCATCCCGGCTCGGCTTTAGAAAGTCGTACCGTCGGTCGCAGTCACGCTGACACTGCTGATTCCGTAGTCACCGTTGTTGCGCTCGTTGAACCCAAATCCGGGACTGCCGTGGATGTACGTGTTGTCCTTCGCCGAGCCCATGAGCACTCCGTTCTTGTACGTCTTGATCTCACTGCCCACGATCGTCGTCTTCACCACGTCGCCTGTCTTCACCGCGTACTGCTTGCCTTGCGTGTTCACAAGATAAGTGAAGTCGGCGAGGGCGCCGTTCCATCTCACGATGATCAGATAGGCTGTGTCGTCATCTCGCAGCGAATACGAGATCTCGTAACCATCGCAGTTGTGCTTTCCCAGCGAGGATCGAAGGCGCATCGACACTTCCGGGTACAGCTTCACCTTCCTCTTGTCGACCACCAGTTCTACGCTTTGATTGGCGGGCCAGTCTCCGGTCAACAGAGCCACCGAATCCGCAAACCGCTTGGGGCCGGCGACGCCAGTCGCGTATCCCGGCTTCGTCGACACGTTGCCCCAATCCAGGGCTATCGTCTTGCCGCCGATCCAGCGGCCGTCTTCCGAGATCGGATCTTCGGTCTTCGGGAACTTTGTTGAGTAGCTCGCGACATGCGGCGCCGGCGGCTTCGCCGCAGGAGCGGCCGTCGTCTCGGTGTTCTCTTTTTTCGAACAGCCGGCGATAAGTACAAGGAATGCGGTGGCCGGAAGTACACTGCGCATTGTCACTCGAAGTAAATCCAGAATTCGGTTCATGCCTTGATTTTTCTCCACTTCTGTTTTTTTTAATCACATGTTGCGTTCGCGTCCGGCTGCGGACGGCCGTGTAGGAGAGATCGTCTCCAGCAGCGCCCCCTCGGCCTAGAATTCGATACGGAATGTCGCCTGTCCCTGGCGGTTGCTGATCTGCGAACTCAGGTTGGTTATCTGCCCAAATGTCGAATCGGTGGAATTTGCATCAGGCGCTTCAAGCTGGGTTCGATTGAAGGCATTGAAGTAGTCAAGCCTCAGGATGGCTCGCACGCGTTCTCCTATGGGAAACGCCTTTATAACGTCGAAATTCTCCAGTCTCAAAGGAGGAGTTCGCAGGCTCGCATAGGATCGCACCGCAGTGCCTAGCTCCCACGGAGTAGTGTTGACAAAGGCATTGGTTGGGAACTGTGTCGGCTGCGAAGTCAGTTTGCCCGTGAAAAAATCCTTTGAGCGACTGTAGCTGTAGGTCTTCAGCTTGACTCCAGGAACGATATCTGGCCTGTCGCCAAAGTTGGCGTACAGCGGATTGTATCCGTTGTATGCGCCGAACGGATATCCGCCAGCATAGGTCAAGACTCCGCTGAATTGCCAACCTCCCACTAACTGATTCAAGAAACCCTTCGAATTCAGAAACCTCTGACCGTTACCGAATGGGAGGGCATAAGTTGCAACATAATCCGAAATATACTTCTGATCGATTGCAGACGGCGTGAATTCCGGGGGCATATCAAAGGAGTTGATTGGATTTGGTTGCTGCAAGGTCGACCCGACCGACTCGTTTGCAGTATTCCTTGACAGCGTAAAATGGGCCAGGAAGCTCAAGCCGTGCGAAAAGCGCTTTTCTCCTTGAATCTGAAGCCCGTTATAGAACGATGTCCCGTCGGTTTCATAAGTGTTATAGATGTCGGAGTACTGGGGGAAAGGAAGCAGAGTTTGGATGACGGTACCAGTGCCGCCAAATAGTTCAACCCATCCCGGGAAGGGGATGGTAATTCCTGCGTTAATGGCGTCCTGCGAGGTGGCAAGCTCTCCGAGTAGGCTTCCATACTTCAAGACCGACGGGTACGGCTGTTCTGGTTGATGCAAGGAAGACGGAACGTGTATTGCTCGGTTCCCGACGTAGGCTATGGTTACGAACATGTTCCACGGAAGTTGCCTTTGTACGTTGGCGTTCCATGCTGAGTCATAAGGAGCCCTGCCAAAAGTTGTGGGATTGAAACCGAGAATATTTGTTCCGTTGCCGATCGACGGCGAAAATGGCGTCGGTGGCGGATTGGGCATCGGATTGGCATCCCAGCTCCCATACGCCGGGGTGTGTCCGAAGCTTGACTGGCGTGAAAACGCGCCGCCCAGGAGCGACGCGAAAAGAATACCAGTCTGAACGGTCCCGTATTCATAAGCGCCGCCGTTCAGATACGTTATGAAGAATCCTGCCTGGACGACGGTTTTCGGGGTGAGCTGATAGGAAAGCCCGATACGTGGCTGCAGATTCTTCCATGCAACCGAAGCACGAGTAATTCCGGCGCAGCCGTTGCAATTGCCAAATTTGGTGGCGCCGCCCGGCAGGTTGCCTGCACCGGGGTCGAGCACCGTCGGGTTTTGGAAATTCATGTATACGACGTTGTTATTTTCTTCAGTAAATGGAACCATGATGTCCCAGCGTAACCCGACATTTGCATTCAGGCGTTGCGTTAATTTGACGTTGTCCTGGATGTACAAGGCGAATTCCTTGTTGCGCAAGCGGGTGACATTTGAACTGAGCCGCACACCAGCGTCCGCCTGGCCGAGTAGAAAGCTTGCGAATGAGCTCCCGTAGGTTCCGAAATTGGGGTCGTTTGTGTTAGGTGTCGAGGTGGTACGTTGACTAAAAGAGAACGAACCCGAGCAGAACCCGCAGTTATCGTAATCCTGATAAGTTCGTCTGAACTGTCCCCCTATATTTAGAACGTGACGTCCCCTGGTCCAAAGCCAATTGTTGGCGATCACGATCCCAAGCTGGCGGTTGTTTACTTCAGCGAATCCACCGAGTTGGCCTGCAAAATTGGTGCCACCGTCATTGGCACCAAAGTTCGTTGGAGCGTTTTGCCCATCGAATTGAATATATGGGAAGTAGTTCCCACCGGCCACCCCCGGAAAGCTGACGCCGGACTTGGCATTGTGCTGACCGCTGACCTCTCCGATCCAATCGGCGCCCACGCTCATAACCAGATTCTTCTTCAGGGAGTTCTCATAGTTCAACACAAATCCGGACCCAAGTTCGTGATCGTTGATCCGGCTTTGCAGTTCGTTCGCAGAGGGCACGATTGGGGCAAAGGTGAAATAGGGAGTTGTCAATGAATCGCGCCACTGACTGAAATGAATGCTTTGCGAAGAGCTCAGATGATGATCGAGAGTGTAGCCCCAGAGATTCTGAGTAATAGTAAGCGAGGAAACCGCTGGCGATTTGTTGCTCTGCATACCGAAGACAACCCCGGCCCGGTCCGGATCCGGTATGGAGGGCAGAATCGACTTGGCCAGCGAACTGATGCGTCCCGGAGGAATAATATTTCCGGGAAACGGAAGGCCGGTCTGTGGATCGTAGATTAGAATTTGCGTGCCGGTAGAGTCGACAAAACCGCTGAAGTCGCCATTTTTCATGGCCGGAGTTGGTACGGTTCCGATCTGCTTCTGGGCCTGGTTGAACCCGAACCAATCGGAACTAACGAGAAAGAAGGTACGGTCCTTGCCGTTGTAGATCTTGGGCAGGATTACCGGGCCGTTGACGGTAAAGCCGGCGTCGTGCTGCTGGTTCACAGGTGGTGCGGGAGTCCCATCAGGTCGAAAATGAGTAGGGAAAAAGCCGACCGAATCGAAAAGCTGATTTCGCAAAATGTAAAAGCCATCACCATGAAGGGCATTCGTACCGGATGCCATGTTATATGTAACAGCACCCTGTCCCAAACCATATTCCGATTCGAAAGTTGTGCTATTCACACGGAACTCATTGACCATTTCGTAAGGCGGATTAATGTTTGTCTGGACCCCCTGGTATTGCACAAAGGCCACGGGAACTCCGTTAAACTGGACTTCGTTCTCATAGGTAAGCCCGCCATTGATGTTGTGGGAAGAAGCACTACCCTGTACTCCAGGAGCGAGATACATGAACGAGTCAAGTTGCCGTGCCAATCCAGTGAGTTCGAGTGGGGCCGATTTCACGAGTTCGGGTTCCAGGGTTGTGCCGAGGGCGGGCGACTCTGTATTCAATAAGATCTCGCTTCCGGTCACGTTAACGGTCGTAGTGACAGCCCCCGGCGTCATTTGAAAATCAACGGTAGAGATTTTGGCTACCTCGACAGTCACATCCGGTCGGACGGTCTTGCGGAATCCGGTGATTTCTACCTCTACCGAGTAGTGTCCCGGGGCCATTCCGATGACGATATAGGTGCCAACTGTAGAGGTGGTAGTGTGTTGTGTAACGCCAGTAGCCGTATTGAGAACAGTGACGTTTGCTCCTGCTATCACGGCCCCGGAAGTGTCGATCACCGAACCTGTAATGCCGTTTTCGACCTGAGCCTCCAGCCTGGCCGCTGCGGAAAAGCAGACTACGGATAGAAAGGCAATCGTGAGGGTCAGTAATCCAGGGGGAAGAGAAATACGCAGGGGAGACCACATGCAATTCCTGTTCATTGGCTAACCTCCGTAACAGCTCACATTCGGGCATCAAAACGGTCCTTTTCGCGCCACGAAAGGCCAAATACGCGGTCGACACATCCGGAATGTTACAGGGATGGGTGCATTCATCTTGACTCCCACCGCCTTGCCGGGCTGCAGACGCCGGACCTTCGCACGAAATGGATGCCGTTTGAATCGGAACCGAGGCCCATGCCGATTTCACCCGAGGGCACGAACCAAACTCTATGGAAGAGATCGACCAATGTTATAGGAATTCCCTCGTCTATTTTTGTTGGAGTTCCGTGGCACGTGCTCGATGCAACGCGAGACATTGTCCTGCGCTCCCTCCTCGTGTGAGGTTCTCCCCGACCTTTTCCGCAAGAGCATGCAGATTCTGTCCTCACAGGTGGGGCGGCTCAGGATCACATGGGCTGTAACGCCCAAGGCCGCCCGGAGCACTGCGATGCCGCCGGTATGCAAGCGGAGTCATACCGGTGAACTTGTGAAAGACCGCACCGAAATAGCTCTGGTCGCAAAACCCCATCTCCTGCGCGATCTCCGAGATTGGGTGATTCGTCTCCGCAAGCGCCGTCTGCGCTCGCTCGACGCGGTACTGATTGAGATAATTTCGGAACGAGCGGCCCGTCAACTGGCGCAAATAGGTTGCAAACTCGGCCTCGTCCAGGTCGCACATGCGCGCGGCATCCGGTGCATGGATCATATCGCCGACGTGCCGCGGGAGAAACTCGAAGAACTTCTCAAGGCTCTGCAGGGCGCGCTGTTGCCGCTTGAAGGAATCCACACGTCTTGCGTAGGTCGAGTAGTGCTTCACCAGCAGAATCAGAATCGTCTTCAGATAGGTCTTGATGGCCAGACGCGAAGGCCTTGATGAGCCGGGCATCTCTTGCTGGATCATCTCCATCAAGTCGAGAATCTGAAGGGGAAGGCCTGTTGCGGCCAGCACGACGTGCGGGAATCCGGGGTCCTGGTCAAGAAACGGTCCAAGGTACTCCGCACTGCAGGCCATTTCGTCGCCAGAAATGAAATTGGGATCGAAGTACAGCGCTCCGATCCTCGACCGCGCATGAGGCGAACACTGCGTCGAGTGATGCAGTGCGCTACCGATGATCGCCATATCCCCCGGTTCCATGGACAGCCGCCGGTCTTCCACGACAAAAGAAGTTGGCCCGCTACAAACGAAAAAGATCTCGAAATAGTCGTGGCGGTTCTTGCTCACGGTTCGATCTCCATCGCTATCCAGAAGGCGCAACTCGATTGGCACGTTCGCATCGAATGGCCAGACGTGCACTTTTTGAGCGTTGATCTGCGGCTCCAGCAGTCGAAACTGGTCACTTCGGGGCCAATTCGTCAACAATTCAATGGGACTCGCGGCGCCGAAGGGGGAAGATTCCACCACACCGGTTCTTGCCATGTGACCGGGGCGCGGAACGCTCCGCCACCCTGGAGTATGGGAATGAGGAATCGGGTTCGCTCTCATGGGCGCCTCATCTACCACATTTGATAGAAGTCCGTTTATCCAACGTCGGGCCGAACCAAGAAATGCGTGCAGATACGTCTTGCGGGGCCGTACGGCAATGCACCAGGAACCCGCGGCGACAGCCGGCCCATTCCGCAAAGATGGAGAGCACTGCCAGGATCCCTCGCCTCCACGGCGCTGCCGCAATGTTTGCGACTTGCCCGGCACGCATGGGCCCTCGGCGGCCCGTAAAATACCCCATCATTACAGCCGCGAGACTGGGTTACGTCAGTAGAAGAATCTTGCGTCAACCGGGACGCCTGTCCTTTGACAGTGGCTCACGTAGAGATCGATGAAGCTGAACACGTCCATCGTGTTTCGTAACGAATCATCGTCGTTGAAGAATTCGATCGATCCGTTCACGGTGTACGCCACCTGCGCGTCGTCGCCCATTCTCAAGGTGTGAATCGTGCCCGGGTTTTCGAGAACATAGTCGCCTTTGCGCGCGTTCCAGCTGTATTCGAAGTATCCCCATTCTCCCTGGAGGGTGACTGCTGTGACCACCCCCCGGTGCCGGTGCTTGCCCAGCACGGCAGCCTTGGGCGCCCATAGTACAAATGCGAACGAGCCGCTCTTGGTCTCGTACCGGTAAGGCTTGATCATGAGACCGTTCACCCAGGGGTGCCAGCCTGCTTCATCGGCGTTGATGTAGACGTCCGGCGCACCATATTTCCTGACAAGAGCGATCTCTCGCAGGTCGTCCTCAGTGAGGACACTTTTGGCCGTCGGCGATTTCGTTTGTGCCATGGCGATGAGACCTCCTCCCTGCCGCGGGTCTGGCTTTCGCAGGGCTTGAGATCACCTGATACACCAAAGAAAGGGCTCATTCTATAGGAATTGGACAAAACATTGTGAGAAATGAGCCATGCTGCGAACGCAGACTCTTTCAGGTCCCTGAAAGCCGGCCTTCACCGGGGAGTGCCGGGCCGAATTTCGTCCATGCTAGAATTTACGCTCCAGCGAAGGGTCGCGATGAAGCCAAGCCTCTTGAACCCGGAGAGTTCATGTTGGGAAAGAGCCTACGCGATTATCGAACCGCAGATCGACAAAGAGGGCATTCACCGGTGGCCGTTCGATCCTCTCTTCCCAATCGACGTGCGCTTCTTCATCTTTGGTCCGGGCGGCGGCGTCCGCATGAACCGCCACGATTATCTCGAGATCCTCTATATCCTCCGGGGCGAAGTGAAGTTTCAGATCCAGCGTAGGTCTGTCACCGCGCGAACCGGCGACCTCCTGCTGATAGGCAGCGCTTTCTTCCACCGCCCCGTCAAGGCCAATACAGCTGCGGCCAAAGCGGCCGCCCTCTATTTCCAGCCGGAGATTCTGCGCTCCGGCGACGGTGGCGGCGAAGACCTTGAATTCCTCGTCCCCTTTATGGCCGAAGACGGGAACTTCTCTCATGTGGTCGCTGCGGATAGCGGAGTACCCGCCGAAGTCTTCAGCTTCATGAAGCGCATCCGGTGCCAACTGCCAGCCCACGGCGGACGCGAGCGCCTGACGGTTCGCACCTTTCTCAGGACGATCCTGATTCTGTTGGTAGGCCACTACTCAAATCTTCAACTGAACTTAGTCGCGTTTAACCGCCGGAAAGACGACATCCAACGCCTCCGGCCTTTGTTCGAACTGATCGACCACTCGCTGGAGCGCGTGATTACCCTCAAGCAAGCGGCGGGTTACGTCCACATGAGCAAATCGCATTTCACGAGGTTCTTTCGCCGAGTTACGGGACAGCCATTCGTGACCTATCTCCACCATCTGCGCGTCGCCAAGGCACAGACCTTGCTCACGGCAACTGACCGAAGCATCGCCGAGATCGGGCACGAAGTCGGCTTCTGCGACCAGAGTTACTTTGGACTTATCTTCCACAAGATCGCTGGCCGGACGCCGCGCCAATTCCGGAATGAGTCACGGAATGGCAATTACGAGGGGCATAATGGGGTTCGAGAGCTGCCTCCTCTAAATCCTTCCGAGTTCCATGCGGCGAAACGCGCGCTCCCTCCATCAACGCTCGAGACTATCCGGCGCCGAGATGATTCATGGACGCGGATAAGACCATAGGCTGCCGGTACATTGCCAGCCCGAACACACACTCAGTAATCCGCCCCTATGAGTTGACGGTCTTTGTCACCTGCATTTTCGCGCCCGCGCGAAACGCTCGCTATTGTTGCGGGAGAACTGATCTTGCGCTGCTGGTTCAGAAAATCGCCACCGGGTTGAATAGCGATCCCGTCCCCTCAGGAAACCTGAGCGGCGCTGCGACCACCAGGAACTCCCAGCGCCGCTCATCGCTCGCGACCGCCGAAACATCCTCAAGATTCAAGCTGTCGGCGCAGATCATCCCCATCCCCGCAATTTGGAGCGCGTGCACCGGATACGCAATGCCCTCTACGTTGCTCGGCACCGTCTCGCCGTCTCCATCCGGAAAGAACGCCGCCACCTTCCGCTCGTGCAGCAATGTGATCGCATGGGAATGCAGACCCGCCTTTCCTTCCCCGTCGTAACCGTTGTTCCACGGCCCAAGTTCCAGCCGCCGCCGATGATGTCCCGTCCGGAACACAAAGATGTCCCCCTCCCCCAGCCACACTTCCTGCGCCTGCTCACACGCCTCCAACTCGTCGCGGGTCACTGCCTCGCCCGGCTCCAGCCACTTAACTCCACGAAACCGCGCCAGGTCCAGTAGCACTCCTCTTCCGATGATCCCGTTCGCATACGTCGTGATGTCCATTCTCTGCGGCCCTTTCGACGTCACCATCGAGGTTGGCCTGCCGTTATATAGTTTGCCCTCGTAGGCAATGTGACACAGCGCGTCGACGTGCGTGTGGCAGTCGCCGTGAATCTCGCTGGCGAAGTAATCCAGGCAGACTCCGGGCTCGCCGAATCTCATGTCCACCTCAAACAGCATGGACATGTAATGGGCCGGAGGCCGCGGATTGTCCGGCCCCGTAACCTTGCTGATCGGCACTGCCATCGACACCGCTCGACCTGTTTT
>Ga0206906_1045_pt1 | contig 19073 bp, 17 predicted proteins | sample Alteio_BWOrgHeat_79_FD_152935 | JGI IMG/M metagenome (GOLD analysis project Ga0206906, IMG submission 152935) | Enriched cells from forest soil in Barre Woods Harvard Forest LTER site, Petersham, Massachusetts, United States -... | ecosystem: Environmental > Terrestrial > Soil > Temperate forest >...
GTGGTCATTCACGAAACTTGTATTGCGGCTGGAAAGAGGAATACGATACGGGAAGAGTATTATTTCCACTACTCAAAAAATATGGAAACACTCTCGTGCATTCCAAATACACTGGCGATTGGACTGCGGCGGAATTACTACTTGGTAATCCATCGCTTCCTTTTGTCAATAATAGTATTGCTACAACTAATGATTCATCCGTTCTGGATGTCTATACTCCATATTACAATGACACTATTGTTTATGATAGTCTTATCGATGCGGATACAATGTTAAATGAGAATCGAACCTTTGTCCATATAAGCATGTGGCTGGATAACGATTCGACAGCGAAAGCATTACATAATGATACTCTACTTTATATTACGAATATGCGAACCGACGATTCTTATGATTCGCTTCATGCCATTCCATCAACAATAGACCGCCGTTTTATTACTATGAAGTTCAAACGTGCACATATCATTCAGGATGTTGCAGACACCACAGGCGGTCAGCTTGATAATGGGAAGATTTTGACTCCGTATGTCGATGCCGTTGGAGGTGATTCCTTAAAATTGTATCTTCTCGCAGGAGACGGAGTTTTGATCAGGCTAATGGATACTGTTTACGGAACAAGCAGACCGACTCGCATTGCAATTAATTTCCCGAAGGGCGGAAATGATTTCAATGATAAGGGGAGAATTAAATTCGACAGACCTGTTGCAGGAGCAAAAAATGTTACAAATGATTGGAGTATACCTTCATCACATCTGCCCTACACAGTCGGAATACCGGATACAACCCATGCTCAACTCTGGCAGGATTCGCTTCTATACCAAAGAGTTGATAGCGTTGCTAATTCGAGAAACGGATATTGGAGAAATCAAAATTGGACAGAAAAATCTTCTCCTTCGCCTTCTGTAACTTTTAACTTTAAGAGAGGGCTACTACCGACGACTGCTGGTAGAAGAGATCCTCAAATCTCTACCGACTCTGTTGCTCACAAAATTATTATCAGAACCGATCTTGAAGGAACAGGAAGCAACGGAAAAATTGCATTGCGTGATCCCTTCCTTGTCGATTCGGCAACTTTGTTGAATGTTTACGATACATTGCCAAAGGTAAGTCCTTTCCTTCCGCAAGGGTTAAGTTCTTGGAGAATGCCTGGTGCAGACTCAGAGCATTATGGAGGAATATTTTTAGAACAAAATCTGAATCATTTAAGTGGAGATCCGATTTATACATTAAAAGCATATTCTACTATACGGGCGGGTACATTTTCCGCATCGGATTCATTGCCAATGTCTTTGGATTGGGTATTTTTGAACTGGGCATCGAACGATACTATCGTATCGGGAGATGTTTCTCCTTGGTTAGTCAATCCGAATTCGATTGATGATCCGGAAATAGATTTGGTAAATTATGAGCTTCCCTTAATCAATATGAAGAAGAATCCCCAAGTGGTGTTCGGCAAGGATAGTGCGCTTTATGTTGCGCATTATGCATGTCATCTCGGCGCATATAACTCCGGTTCTTCGCCGAATAATGATTCGGGCTATTTGTGGAATAACCAACGGAAGCTTTATTATACGGGGACTGATCTTTTTGGAAGACGTTCGTATCAAATGGTCTACTCTTCAAATGGAATAATTTTCACTATGTCAGGCTACCGTACCGGAACTGGGGATCACGATGTATTCTGGAATAATGAACAGCTTGTTTCTGAATGGGGAGATCCTCATGCCCGTTATCCTGCTATCGGCGGACTTCGCAGTGCATCAGATAAATCAATATACTATGTTTATCAAACGGATCATGGCGACCATACCGATATTAAACTCTCGACACTTGATACGAATGGAATACCTTCGATAACAACATTGAATGATTTAAGTCCCGAATCACTGTACCCTGATGGTGGAGCTTTGGACGCTACACCTGTTATGTACGGAGTCATCGGGCGCGACGGGAAACCGATAGATGTCATTGCGTATGCAAGTCTTCATAGCGGTCTTTATGTCTACGGATTCTATGATCTTGGTGATACAAGCGATAATGCAAGTACGGGTTTCATTTTAGCAGATTCCTCGAAACATCCAAGGCATCCTGCGGTCTGGATCGATACCTGTTATTATCATAACGGCGATACTGCAAAATATGAGGTAACGATAGCATGGCAACAGGACACATTGATGCACCCAGTACGAAATATGTTTACACCGACAGATACGAACTATGTGGACATATTTGTCCTTCATTTTGATATTATCAAAAGACCCTCGGCATTAAATGCTTTATTTTTCTATCCGCATCCTGGCGAAAGTGGGTATCATCCTGAAGACATATCGTGGGACTTAGACCATTTCTCCTACGATAACCGAAACCCCTGTATCTCTGGTGCGCGGTACGATACGAACTCTACACTTGTTCGGATCGCATATGAAAAGAAAGATTATAATACGGGCAATTTGACCCAAGGTGTTCAGGTAGTGCATCAGCGAACTGGAACTGGATGGGCTTTGACAACATTCTTTCAATCTGCGGATTCAGTAACTGCGACTCATTTTCATGTGCCAAAGGATACGAATACGAAACCCTCGATAGAAGTAACTCGCTTCCACGATTCTCTAACATTTACCGTCCCAGAGTTGAATTACTATTCGCTTGCGTATGAATTAGCAAAAGGTACATGCACCGAGCACTGGGCATTGAATAATGGTGCGGCGAGACTCGCACCAACAACATACACCAATATTAGCAATCCACAGCTTGCCGTCGTCAGAGGAAGTATTGATAGTAATACCTATCGAATGGGTATTTCTAACGGCAATCCGCATACGCTTACCTCTGGTTATACCTCGCTCTATAAAGCATCTGGTTATGATACGCTTTGGGAATACCGATCTATTGAAGAAGGGGATTCGGAATGCAATCTTCATATCGAAAATGAAACGGGCGAATATGCCGTCGATAACGGATTGACAAAAACCGAACTGGAATTCCTTAGCAGACCGGATTCTGAAGTTATCGATGGAAATCATGCTGCGGAATATTTTACTCAATCGGAAAATTTCACCTTGCCATCTTCCGGATCTTTCTCCTATTACCGTTGGATTTCTCCGACTGATACGGTTCTGTATCGGACTGAATTCGATACAATCCAATATGCTCTCGATTTCTTCGATACAACAGGAACATTCGTCTGCCGTTTGGACTCTGTATTACTCTGCGATTCAATTCCTTACGTTTCATGGGCGACAAAATCCATTACTCTCGATAGAGAAAACGATACCTATGGCTATGTACGATTCCGAAGGCTGACATCCGTACTTTCAGGATCGTGCAGTATATGGGAGCCGATTATCGCTCATCCAAGAATGTCAGGTAATGCCTCGTCGTATAAACGCGCCCCATATTCTATCCAAGCGGATGATATTCTCTTTACTGCCGATCCGAATCCCACTCACGGAGCAGTAACCCTAACCTTTGGAATACCCGAGGAAGGAATGGTCTATATTGATGCGTATAACCAGCTTGGTCTGAAAGTATCGCAGATTTCGCAGGGACGAATGTTCCATGCAGGGGTAGAGAATCTCGTTTGGAATCCGGAAAATTTACCAAGCGGAGTCTATTACTTGCATCTGCTCTATGGCAACTTGCAGAAGGTGGTTCGGGTTATATACATCAGATAATATGAAGATTCTATTGCTATTCATCATCTCTGTTTTTCTTACAGGAAGTATTTTCACTTCCTGTAAGAAAGACCCTGTGTCACCTAAACCCTGCGATACTTGTAATCTTAATCAGGATTCTTTAACACATGTCAAGGATTCACTTGCACATGCTTTCGTCTGGACTGAGTATATCAATAAAATGCCAGGTGAGACAAGCCCGTCAGGAGCTTGGATATTTGGACAAAACGATATTTACATAGTTGCCAATAGCCTCTGGCATTTTGATGGTACGTCTTTTACTATTGTGCCAGTTTATGATCGGACATTTAATAATACGCCTCTGAATCTTGCTGACGATTATATTTTTGCATTGACTAAAACGGATATTTGGATTACGGCTTCCGGTGGTGAGGCACTTCACACTACTGATGGAAAATATTATGATGATTATCGTTTCGGCGGTGTGAATGCTTGCTGGGGAACATCAAGCAACGATATGTTTTTTGTTGGGAACGTAGGAAATATTTATCACTATGACGGTTCAACCTTTACTCCTATGACTTCCAATACAACTAAGGATTTACGCTCGGTTTGGGGAACAAGTCATAATGATGTATGGGCAACTGGTTGGAATTCTTCGGCAGGCACGACGGTGCTTCTCCATTACAACGGAACATCATGGGCAGAAGACCAATTTTCAAGCTCAGGAACGATTAATAATTACGCCATCGGGACTGTTTGGGCTTGCGATAGTTTGGGACATTCAATAGCAGTGATTGCCGGAACAAGAGTATTCCATAAAACTGATAACGGAGCATGGAGAAGCGATACATCGGAAGTAGGAAATGGACTCGGTGGAGGCACCTATATAGGAATTGGAGCATTCGGCGGAACAGCAACAGACATTATGGCAGTAGGTGGCTGGGGATTTGTCGGTCATTGGAACGGTAAAACATGGAAGCAATATCCTCAATTCTTCGATTATTCTAATAATGATTATGGTGCAGGTGGATATTCCATGAATGGAAATACCGTTTGCATCGTTGGAACAAAAGGCGGTGCAAGCTGGGTACTTATAGGAAAACGAAATCAATGAAACATCTACTTATAACCATTATTGCCGTTTTTGTTGTGGGGTGCATTTTCACTTCCTGTAAAAAGGACTCTGTATCTACTAATGGATGTGACACCTGCAATCTTAACAGGGATTCACTTGCTCATGCGTTTAATTGGACTGAGTATATGGGCAAAATACCTGGCGAAACAAGCCTAACAGGCTGTTGGGTATTTGGACAAAATGATATTTTTCTCTTAGGAAGTAGCCTCTGGCATTATAATGGAACAAGTTTTACCCTTGTGCCTGCTTATTGCACAACTCGTAATGGTCAAGCGTTAGATGGAATTTTGGACGGTACTAAAATTTTCGCTTTCCGCAATAACAAGACTGATTTTTGGCTTTTTGACGGGGAAGTCCTGCATACAAGAGATGGACAAAATTTTGATGATGTCACTCCAGCCTTTATTAATTCATGTTGGGGTGTATCGAGTTATGACATGTTTTTTGTTGGTAAAGTAGGAACAATTAGTAAACAGGGAGTGATATATCATTACGACGGTACAACCTTTACTCAGATGACTTCCAATACAACAAAGCTTTTTCGTTGGGTATGGGGATCAAATAGTAGTGATGTTTGGGCATGTGGATTCGATTCGAGTACGACAGAGACGAATCTCCTTCACTATGATGGCACGTCATGGACAGAAGATGTTTTCTCAACATCCGGTCAAGCTACTCAATATGGTATCGGTTCTGCTTGGGCATGCGATAGTTTAGGACATTCAATAGCAGTAATTGCCGGAACAAGAGTGTTTCACAAAACTGACAATGGTGTATGGATAAGCGATACATCGGAAGTAGGTAATAGTCTTGGCGGTGGTAACTATATTAATATGGGAGTTTTTGGTGGTACGTCAACTGATTTATTTGCTTATGGCAATTGGGGTTTTATTTCCCATTGGAATGGAAAAACGTGGATGCAATACAAGCAATTCTTTGATCATTCCAATAACGATTACAGTACGTTTGCTTTTTCCATGAATGGCAATACTGCTTGCGCTGTTGGGACAAAGAACGGTGCAAGTTGGGTGCTTGTTGGGCAGAGAAACCAGTAATCAATGAAAGGCAGCAAAATATTCAAACTTCTTGTAACTTTTCATCGTCTGGCATGTTAGTAGTGGGTGAAATGATATTGGTTCTTACTCAATCAAGAAGAAGTTAGAAGAGTCGGATTTATCCGGCTCTTTCTCGTTTAACTCTCGGTTATGATCGTCCTGTAACATCGTTTATTGCTATTCGTAACTCCAAGTTATTATTAATTCCAAATCCTTTATGAAAAAAATCGCCATTCGCAGTTTGATCGTAATTGCAATTCTCATCCCAATCGCCGCAGCAGCGCATTACGTTGTCTTCCCACAAACATCACGCTGCATGTTGATCGGCATGTCCAGTTTTGAAAAACATGACGGAATATATTTTGCACCGCAAACAGATATATCAATACAAAAGACAATTGTTGAATATGTGAACGAAAGTGGAAAACGGATTGAATCATTGTTCAGCAACCGGAAAGGAACACCTGTTATCATATACTGCAAGACGAATGAGGAATTCGAAAAATATGGTGCGAATGGCTCTTCTCCGGCTGTTACACAATTGTCAATCTTCGGCGAATTTGTTGTGATCAATGGTACTCAACTTGATCAGGATGTTGTCGCCCATGAAATGTGTCATGCAGAATTGCAATCTCAAATTGGATGGTTCAAACGATCAACAAAAATTCCAACCTGGTTCGACGAAGGAATTGCGATGCAGGTGGACAACCGTGATTATTATGGTGAAGATTCATTGATGGCAGCAATCAACAATGGTATGAAAATGGCGGATGTAACAAAAATGAAAACTTTATCGGAATTCAACCAAGGTAATGATGATGAAGTATGGTTGCATTATGCGGCAGCGAAACATGTGGTTGGACAATGGTATTCAAAACAAAAGCTGTCAAAGTTTATCCAGAACATGAACGATGGTGATGGATTTGATGAAGCATACAAAAAATAGAACCAATGCTTCCATGACTGAGTTTGTTTTCTGACTAATATTACGATCAATAACTCATCGGACGAACACTTCACATATTGCTGGTTGATACTTCATTTGAACCGACAGATAAGCAACAGAACGCTCTATATGCTCTTACGGATAAATATGCCAAGGAGATCGAGTGGACTGCCGAAGAGCCGTCATTGGATTTTTATGATCACGTTCCGAATTGGGAACGCCTGGAAAAGCTTCATGGTCGAACTATAAAGGCAGTCGAAGGCTGGGACACCGTAAACCTCAAAATAAAGCAGAAGAGATGGAAAGGTCTTGGCAGAATTCATGCGGTTAAGTCCGTTGAGAAAGATGGATTAATTGTTTTTGCTCGTGATAAGTTTTCCGATGGGATGCGAAGCTTCATTAAGGTAAGCGGTAACGAGCTTAACGCTCATGCTGCCATAAGGTTTGTGATTGAAGCGTCCGTAATCTTAAAGGATCAGATTATCAGTTTGAACGATGAAGGCGAAGCATTATACTGTCCTGTTTTGATCAAGAATGGCTTGATGAAACCGGACAAAGATAGACTTCGAGATCTCATTCAGTATTGGAATGAACCGAAAAATTATGAAGCCCTTCACGGCAAATACCCCGATGTTACCCTGAAAGAGAAATATTTCAACGAACTTTTGCTGAACCGATTTTCATTTGGAGATCCAAATCAATTTATTCGACAAATCAAACCCGAATCCTACCTTAATAAAAGGAAGAAATTTAAGACAACAATTTTGAATGTCGAGGACTCCGGTAATCTTCAGAATTTTGTAGGCGACTTTTTGTCAAACGAACAAGCCGAATCGGAATCGTATTATGACGACATAAAATATTTCCCAACCGATATTTTAAAACGGCAACGGTTGAATAAAAAGAAGAAGACTTGATGACAAAAAACTTGATTGTCGGACAACTTTGTCACCTGGGAAAACTATACATTGTCCTCGATCCATTGACGTTTGTTCTTACCTAATCTAAAGCTGATCCAATCTTTATCTCTAACCTTCGTTATAAAGAGCTTGTCATCCTTATCCATGAACTCCGCAATTCCTTTGCGTAAGAATTCGAGAATCTGAGTTGTTTTTACGATGTATGATGATTCATTGATCTCTATGTGCACCTTGCTTTTTATATAATCTTGGCAAGCAAGCTTTTTATTGGGATCGGCTATGTTGAATGTGATATTTACGACAGACATATTTTCATTTATTATTTATACCAACCTTCTTCCTGCTTTCCCCAACAACAATGCCAATTGACCTGCCATATGAATTTGATGCAATGTCCAGTTCACAAGAACAACTTCTTTTGTTTTGAAATAATCCTTCTCCGGATCGCCTTCGATCATTTCATGATATTCATCCAGCATTTCGTCAGAAAGTCCGTTGAACAAGTTTTCATTTTTTTCACATACCATTTGCCATTCTTGTCGCAACTCCGGTACAGACGGATATTGGTCAGGGTTCTGTACGATGCTACCTTGTTTGAACAATGGTTGCAATTCTGGAAATAACATCGGCTGCTTCGTGATGTACAACGAAAGATCATCATCGCTGGCGATTAAATGACCAAGGATCCACACACCGTTGTTTCTGGAAGGTACAATTTCCATCTTCAACTCATCGTCGGTAATGGCATCGAGGTACATGCCAACCCAGTCAACCATTGTTTTGCGTTGAAGTCGCAATAAATCGGATCTTGTTTTCATATTGGTGGTGCAAAAATACGAATAATTTTAAAGTTAGAATCCTTTTTCAGAACCGTTTGTTTTTCTTACTCTTCTTTATATTCTCCATATTACTCACTTGTTGTACTGAATTTTTATTATAAAAAATAATGGAAGTATTCGTAAAAATTTGGGATGAGATCACAAGGGATTTTCAAATCCGAGAATTTGATGCAGAAGAGATTATACGAGATTTCTCATTATCTTCGATAGACGTTCCTGCAAGCCTCAACATTCAATATGTAAAAACATCTTCGAATACAAAGGAAAAAGGTATTGGAGCAGCGATGAATATATTGAGCTTAAAGTAAAACCCTGAGATTTTCGTATATTTGCAGAGCATACAATCAAACGGCAATTTATGAAATTTCGCACATATTAACTGGGCGAGAGTTTATAGAATGCCGTTATTTTTTTGACTAAAAAACAGAAAGCCCTCGAATAAACGAAGGCTTCATGATTGTGATCACCGCTCTTATGTCGCGGCTTTCTGGTGGAAAAAGAGTTGTGTTGTGTCGTGGAGTGTCCAAACTTTTGAAGTCATCTAAACGGCTTTATTATCCCCATGTTTCAATTTTGCTAAATAAATCTTTAGGTAAGATTTCTGACAGATAGTATACAGAATTTGTACGTTAGTATAAAAATTATCCCGCAACTCCTTTGTTTACGTTTGGACAGCTTATTGTATGCCTGTATCCCAGAGGGACTGCTGACATTATCAATCAGTAGTTTTGTAACCAATGTGGTTAGGGAGCGTGGGCAAAAACGCTCCCTATTTTTTTCATTCTATTTTCTTGTGAAGATTCTAATCTCGTTCTCAGTTTTCTTAATCTTCCCAGTTTTTGAACGTAAAGTCCGGCAAAAGTTCTTCGGATGGCGATCCGGAAGTATCAATAACTTTTATTCTTTCGCCGCTTTTGAAATGCCTAATAATTCTTTTCTTTAAAGTAATTTGTAAGAAAGGTATCACATCGCTGATATGTATGACCCAAATTAACGGCTCCGGCTTTTTGGCGAATGAGATTTTATTATATATTATTCGAATGATACAACTTTTGTTTCCTTTATTTCCTTTTCTCTTGTTTTCTTGTCAATTAATGTGGCTTCAATTGTCACTTGATTTTTTGCAAAGGAAACATTGGTTACACAGCCAGATTTTAACACGTGATTACATATGTTTTTAAAAGTTACTATCTTTTCTTGGTTCCGCATCAGATTTACAACAGCAACTTTGAAGTCATCATCTTCATGATCATTGTCATATTGTGGTATGTACACGATTTCTCCATGGGGAATATCATATTCAACTATATCCATGTAATCAGTTGAAGTCATGCTGTCTTTGTTTAAGACCAAAAGTGCAGAACAATCTGAGGCACATGCATGAGTAAGAAAAATATGTGAAGCATTCTGTCCGGCATACCGTGGAATAAAGTAACTCTTGAAGTTCAAAGCATCATGCATACGGACATCGTTTCTTTTTTTACTCTTCGACCATTGTACGTATATGTCATCCGACTTTGTGCAATCGTCCTTCACCAAGTATTTCACCTGCCATCCACTTTTGGTAACAGTATCATGAACGTATGCTTGAAGACCTTGGTAAAACGTCGAAGTGTCTCCAAAATCAATAGGTATCAACTTGCCTGTGCCTTTGTTGTCAGGACAATAACCCAGGAGTATTTTGTATCTCTTACTCAACCTAAACAACTCAGTTGTGTCTTGTAGAGAATCGAGTCCGGTACACATTGTCGTTGTTTTGCCTTCTATATATTTGATCAGATGATCATTTGAGAAATAAAAACGGGATTGAATATCTTTCCTTGCTTCATTGTAATCAAAATCATTCTTTTTCATATCATAAGACCATGATGTTCCAACATGCAAGATGAATGCGATCTGACCGTGGTTATAATGAAATTCTCTGATACTGATGCAATTTGATATGCCGATCCACTCAACTGCTTTCACCAATTCTCCATCCTTGAAATACCCAGTTAATGAACTGCCTCTGTCAGTGCCGTCAATGAATTCATCGTTTTCCAGAACTTTGGTTTGATAATGCTTTTCGATATTTATTTTTTTGACGAGTGTGCGAATATCTTCAACCGATTGCAACGACTGTGCTGCCGATGAATGGTATGTCAATGCAACCAGGAAATAAATTATTAGATGTCTTATCATTGTAACCCAAAATTACGAACGTTTGAAAAACTTTCACGAATTATTCCATATTTTTGTGTCGAAATCACCAATAAAAATATGTCAAAAAACATTGTCATCTGTTGTGATGGAACGGGCAACGAATTCAGCAAAAATAATTCGAATGTCGTAAAATTATATTCCGTTCTCGATCAAGGTGCGAACCAGATTTCGTATTACCATCCTGGACTCGGCACAATGGGTTCAAAAAACGCCCTTTCTGCAATCGGCAAATGGTGGACAAAGATCATTGGATTGGCATTTGGGTATGGTTTATCGGAAAATATCGCCGATGCTTACCAGTTTCTCATGCGAAATTATGAAGATGGTGATCGGATATACGTATTTGGTTTCAGCCGAGGTGCATATACGGCAAGAGCATTGGCTGGACTGTTGCACATGTTTGGATTGCTTACAAAAGGCAACGAAGCGTTGATACCATATGCCATCCGATTGGCAAAACAGAAGAATCCAGATTTCAATCTCATATACAAATTCAAAGACACGTTTTCCAACCCATGTAAAACTCATTTTCTCGGTGTATTTGATACCGTCGCATCAGTTGGTTTGATTTATAATGCCGTGCATTTTCCATATACAACGAAAAACCCAGATCTGAACGTTGTTCGTCATTCGATGTCAATTGATGAACGTCGAGCATTCTTCCGTCAAGATCAATTCACGAAGGCAACACCGGATCAGGACATCAAACAGGTTTGGTATTCTGGGGTTCACTGTGATGTTGGAGCAGGCTATCCTGAACTTGAAAGCGGATTATCCAAAATTTCATTGAAATGGATGCTGGAAGAAGCCAAACAAAACGGATTGTTGGTTGATGAATATAAAGAAAGGAATATGCTTGGTGATAATCCACATTATATTAAACCGGATCCGAAAGGAATGTTGCATAAATCATTGAAACGTTGGTGGTGGATTGGTGAGATCATGCCAAAGATTCATAATAGTTCGACAGTTGTAAATGGTGAAACAGTATGGAAGAAGTCCATAAGAATCAATCTTGCCAGACCACGTTATATCGATGCAACAATGGCAGTATTGGATAATTCTGTAATAGAACGAATGAAGGACATTCCTGAATATCGTCCACCGAATATAAAATCGTTTTGGATTCCATAATGTTTTAGAACAAACATTCAAAAAAATATGCCAGACAATCAATCAATTGACGTTACAATAGATGCAGATCAAAGCAAATCCGGAAAGATTTCTGGATCGGGCAGAATTGATATTCAGGTTGACGATGCTTCCAAACTTGGATTCAATGTGGATTATAAAAATCCGGATCATGTTGATTTTACCATATCGGGCAAACATACATTCAAAGTTGGCGATGGCGATTTGGACGTATCAGGAGCAATCACAGATAATGTCGTGGATGGAAGCATCACCGTTGAAGGCGAGTCAAAGATTTCAATTTCAAAAGACGTTGCTGCTGCAATTTCGACACAGTATAATACAAAAGATGGTGCTTCTGGCTCGGCAACGATCTCTATATCATTATAAAGTAATTGCTGCATGAATAGCATATTCGAAATAATAAGCAGCATCATCCCATTCGATGATATTGAAGTTGCCCATAGAAATGATGCATTATCCTGGATTAAATCCGGAGCGCAACTTTATCGAATTACAAAGCCGGATATTCCGCCCAAACATCTCGTTTCATATTTTGTGGTTGTAGATTTTATTGACAAATCCATTTTATTGGTTGACCACAGGAATGCAAAAAAATGGTTGCCAACAGGCGGTCATGTTGAATTGAATGAGAATCCAGCAACAACTGTCAGCAGAGAATCTAAAGAAGAATTGCAATTGGATGCAATGTTTGCAAAACAATTTGGTGAAAACCCATTTTTCATTACGGTGAGCACAACGGTTGGATTAAATGCAGGTCATACCGATGTCAGTCTGTGGTATGTTTTGGAGAGTTCGAAAAATGTGGAAATGAAATTCGATGAAAATGAATTCAATAACATACAATGGTTCGGCTTTGATGAAATTATGGAAACGGATCCGGAAAAACTTGATCTACATATGCATCGTTTTATGAACAAATTCACCTCATTTGCAAAACAAATTCGATGACTATAGTTGATGGAAAACGAATCAAAGAACATATTGATAGACAAAGCGCGATTATGGTGCGAAACCAATGTCTACGATTGGCAAACTATCAATGTGGAGAAACAAGAATGGTATTTGAAAAAGGTTGCACGTTTATTGTTGGATGATCCGGAAGTTTTGAAAACAATGTTTGCATCCCAACTGAATTAAAATCCCACACGATATGAAACGGATATTCCCAGTCATTTTTTTCTTGACAGTTGTCTCAACATGTATTCACGCCCAAAACAACCATCTCATATTGAATGACGCGTTCATCAATAAATATTACAATCGTGCGACGATTGCAACCACATTCACCATCGACATTGCACACAAACATCCCAACAAAATCGGTGTCGGAAGTTTGGATGGAGATATGCATATTGCTGGACGATCAAATGACATTGGTTTGCCATGTGTATCGGAAATAATGAATGCTGCCCAGGCAAAAACGGCTGTTGATCTGGTGCATGCAAAGGAAGGAACGGATAATAGTATATCAATGACAGGTGTCTGGCGTGTATGGTTTGAACATCCGTCTACATCTCAAACGCAAGGCGATCCGGTTGATAAAATAACAACAACCAATCCCGATCATAATATGGAAATCCATCCGATTGTCAAATTGGAGAATATCGATTTGGATTTCACATTGCAACCTATCGTCGATCAAAAAACCGGAACGGAATTCTCATATAAAGATGCAGCAACAACTATTGCGGCATTGAATAAAGTTAAAATGACAGTCGAAAAACCGTCTTCAACCCAGACAGAACTCAGTTCAAATAAAGTTGGATATAATTACGTTTTATTCACAGCAAAAATAACAAAGACAGCCTCATCAATATCTGATGGTCACGCTGCGGTTTGCGATATTGTTGATGGCAATACTACTTTGGCAAAAGACATTCGATTGGTAACGGTTGAAAATACGAATCCAGACAAAAGTTTGACGAAAGCGAACGTCGGTGATAAAATGGATCTTGTTGGAATTACACGTGTGTCATTATACAAAATACATGAATTGATGGCTGATCCAGGATCGTTGCCGAAGACGGTGGTATTGCCTTATGAATTTGTTGTTGTCGCGGTGAAATGAATTTATTCATTGGTAGCGGACAATATTATTCATCGTGTTTTGATTTTTCAACATGAGGTCTTATGCAAGTCCCCATAGATTTAATATGGAACAAATGCTGTATCAAAATAACTTGCATGATAATATCATAGCAGAATCCACTCAAGCGTTCGATTCTTTTTCATGCTTAAATACTTTTGTTTTTGCTCGTCTAATTTTTTCCTTCACAGACAATCGCTTTTGTTTTCTAAGTCCCAAAATATCTGGTGTTTGCGGTTGCTTTCCGACTTTTCCCAATTGGATCCAATCTGGCTTTTCATAACCACTTCTACGATATTCAAATATTATACCTTGCTCTGATTTTTCATCGTACTCACAGCGATAAACCGCCCAATATTCATAATTATTATCTGCCTCATCTTTATAGCTTATTTCAATACAATACTCGATCTCTTTATTTGCTTCCAATGGCAATTTCCCAACCTCTACATCTTCATATTCCAATATTTCTTTGGGGAATAATACCTTCGATTCGATATAATGAAACCCTAAAAAAACATCCCGCTCGTATTCTATTGGTTCATATAATTCCCCAAGAAATTTACGTTTTAAACTTGGTTTGATATACCAATAAATATGCCGTTCAGTATGTGTAATGCCAAGTGCAGACCCCGAATTTTCGATTTTGAAAGAAATTGTAAGTGTTTTGAGTTCCTTATCGAAGACGGGAGCTTTTTTATCACCTGTTTGCTGAACTACCACCTTTATATATGGGCGATATTGGCTCATGAAAACCTTTCTATTAAGTTTATAAAGTCGAGCAGTAAAAATTCCATTGGCTATCGTCGCCAGAGCTAATACATCTGTGAAAATATTTTCAGGCTTAACGATCTGCTTTACCACGTCATGAAGCCAGGCAAATCCTTTCTGACACAATTCTAAGAATGTTTCCATCAAGCAAAAATACGACGGAAAAACATCGTGACGGGAAGGTTAGAAAGTTGGTAGTATTTCTGTAAACGACGAATTTAGTTCAACACCTATAAAAATACATTACAATTCCATTTTCATAAATCGACTGTGGTGCATCCGGCGTTTTCGGTGAAAAAGTTATCTCCTTTCCGGTATAGTCTCGATAATAAATCAAATCGACAATGCTTGAATAGTCTTGATCTACATATACAAGCCCATTCCGGAACAAGAAATTCAGCGATCCATGATGAATATAAAAACCCAAATATTCTATCTCATCAGAAGAAAAGCAAATGTCATATAATTTCAATCGCTGATCAATAAAATCGATAAACCGTGCCCAGTCCCAATGGAAATAATTCCAAGTCGAGATATACCGTTCAAGATCAAATACGCTCATTACTAAAGGAAATGGCGAGTCGTTTTTTCTTGTTAATAATCTCGGCACACTCACAGCTACTGCGCCGATGTCTTCTCTCGTTATACAAACGCCGTATATCTGATCAATTTCGGATGGTAGTATGTTCAGAACTTCGTGGTCTTGTTTATCATATAAAGTAATTGTTTCTCCGGCTTTCCATTTATGATATAAGCTCATTGACTGGTCATACGCTTTTTGGATCCCAGTATCGCTTTTAAATTCCCTTGCAATGCGATCAAACGCTTTATCGGGATTCCAAAAAGGTTCTTGTTTTTTTCCTGCCTTGCTTTCAACCGCAATTAAAGTCCGTCCAACCTTTATTATTATATCATGCTCATTGTGTAGGTCATGTGTTTCATAAAGTTTATGATAGATGCTTGCACTCTTGTCTTCCAAGCTTGAAAATAATCCAAGCACCTGATTCTCCATGATCTCAGATCTGCGCCTGGGATAATTTGGCAACGCGGTGGAAGTAGATAGTAATTTTTCAAATGTAATAATCGCAGCTTGGTATGCCCAATTAATGAGCGGACATAGCAGCCAAGATTCTTCATGTTGAATGAAAGGCGCATATTGGAAAAGATTGAGATCATTGATGTATGTAATGCTCTTAACTTTTCCTCTTGTCGAAACGAATTGTTCACAGAATTTCTTGCAAGTTTCCTCACCATATTTGGTATGCAAATCATCAATGTTAAACATAAACTGTCTTTCCATCAAACTTCGCAACTTCTCTGACAACTCAATATTATTTTTGGGGTTATCTTGAAGAAGATCGGTCATAGTTGTGCCTTCTGGTAGTTCTCGCCGGATCTGCATTAATCCATCAATATCGGATCGCAGTTTTGATTCAATGTCTTGAATAATCGAAAGGGTCGAACTTGCACTAATACCAATTAAGTTTTTCAGTTCATTGTCAAACGGAACATAGTATTGTTGCAAATATTGTAATAAGTTATCTACTGTCATTCGACTTCCCACATTGAAAGAATAAAGAAATTCTTGGCTGGCGACAAGTTGCTTTTCGAAATCATTGAAATTTTTGATGGTGTTGGAAAGCTCATCCGGATGGGAATAGTATAAGAAAATTGCGTTTAATGAAGCACACACTAATCGCCATGCACGATCATCGAACATATAAGCAGGACTCGGCTCGGAAGTGGACATTATCATGCCATAGAGGTAGAGTATTTGCCTCTCAGGTGACATTAGGTCTTCATATGCTTGTGAATTTCCGGTGCGAATAAAATTATTATTCTTTATTAGCCAATCATTTTCGATAAATTTGACGAAAGTCTCCGTATTAAAACGACTAATAAAATTCCTTAGCTCTTCAATTTGAGCCATTAACTCATCATGTCCGTGTATGGTATCAGCCATTTCCATAGTTTGTTTTATCCCGAAAACGACAACTGTCCGAACAAATCATTCTTTCTTCGTCATCATTCTCGTCAAAAAAATATCAAGTCTTCCAAATATCATGATTAATGCTGCATCGACTTTAATGGTTCAAATTTTCCCCAGAGGAATTTGGCACCGGACTCGTTGTCGATCAATGTTGAATTTGGCTGGGATTGAAATTGATATTTGTTGCAGTCGGCTATTTAACTGTCATAGACCAATGTCAATCCACCTTATACCGAATTTGCATGTCATGCCGATTGGATACTGGTCAATGGATGTCGAATAAACGCTCATCAGGACTTACCAGGACTTTATTGTTGAACAGGCGTTGATCCATCGCTGTTGTCATCACATCATCCATAATTTGGTTGCTTTTGCCGTCGATTACAGTACACCAATGAGATTCAATGGTAAAACTGTGTCCATCCGCCGATAAAACTGCATTAATGCCTTTGGCAATGTTTTCCGGTGATTGCAGGAATTGGAAGAAACGGTTGAACTTGAATGGCATGACATATACCATTGGTGCATTCAGGTTCAAAACATCAGATGTGAAGCATTGCCGTGCCCAGGAGCCGATCAATACACATGGATAACCATCCCAATAGGATAGAAATTGGTTGCCACGCTGCAGGCGTTTTTGGTCATCCACGTTCAATGCATCCAAGTAATGGAAAAAATTGGATGATTCAAAAGCAGATTCTTCCAAATCGCCAGGGAGCAATATTTCGTACCAATCTTGTCCTGTCTGCGCCATTATTCCGATCCTGGAAGCATTGCGTTTTATTCTGTTGCCAGCATGACCTGTTATGAGTTCGGCTGTGGTTTTGAATTCTTGGGCGAATTGCTGGTTGAATTGTAAATTCTTCATAATGCTATCATAAACAAGTGTATAATTATAGACGTACCGAGTGTCACATATCTCGCCTTATGCTAAGTATCATTAAAGTAGAAATTTGACAATGGACTCAACTCATAGAAATAATTTTGAGGTGGTCTTTCGCATTGGACACTATTATAGAGAATGGTTGATATTGCGCGAAAAACGGCATTTTTTGAGGAAGTGTAGCGCGTACGGGAATCGAACCCGTGTACCCGCCTTGAGAGGGCGGTATCCTAGCCGCTAGATGAACGCGCCGGGGTCAAGCGAAAAGCTAAAAGCGAAAAGCTAAAATATTCTTGCTTCGGCGTTACTACATTTTTTATATAGTGGGGGTTCCATCCGGTGCTCTTGGTTTCTGCGTATTGCTAATGCCAAGCGAAAAGAAATTATGAGAACTACGTTACCCAATAGCCTGCTACTCTGTTTTTATTCTATTACTAATACATTCAGCTCTGGCCACAACCGCTTTAGCACAGGCAGAGTCGCGATATATCGCGCCTCTACCGAATTACGGCGGGATCGAAGCCGGAATGAACGATAGCTGGTTAGGCGGCACGAACAGCTTTTACTGGACCTATACCTATCCGTATTCCGATGATCCGAGGAATCCGGTAATAGGCAGATTGCCATTCACAAGCCTTGGCAGCGGTATAGGCTTTCATATAGCTGCCACGCTCGATCTATCGTTTTCGGATTTTTTTGGGTTGCAGGCAAAGTTATTTTATCGTGCCAATAACATCCATAGTACTCAGGACCGAATCGATAATACTGTGGCGTCAGCTCCGGTAACGTTCGAAGATAATTACCGGCTGAGTATGGGCTTTATGGGCTTGAGCGTTGCCGCACGATTGCAATTCATACCGAATAGTTTGTACGGGCTGATCGGATTGGAATATTCCGGTCTGGTCTCGAATTCCTTTACGGGTTACGAGCGGATCATCGCCTCGCCATCAGGCTATACGTATCATACGATCCCGGGCAATCAGCCCAAAGGCATTACGGAAATAGATCTCGTTTCTCAGCGACTCAGTAATTATTTTAACAGTTCGCAATTTGCGCTGAAGCTTGGCATTGGTACCTTCATTGATCTCGGTAATAATAACCATTGGGTACTGACTCCGGAATTTAATATCGGCATTCCGCTCTCATCGCTTTTCGAGCCAAACTATATCGGTTACTATCGTAATGGCTATCCGACTAATAATCCGAATGAGCCATTCTATTCAACAGCAACGCCTCCGAAACTTTGGTATGTATCACTTTCGATCGCGCTGAAATTTCCTTTTGGAGGAGGTGAGCGCACCGAGAGCAGAGCCGGCGAAGAAACAAATGAACCACCGGAAAAAGAATCGGGTATAGCGCATCTTAAAGGAACAGTTACTGATGCAAAAACAGGAAAGCCCGTTCCGGCAAATTTAACCGTGACAGATCTGGATAATAACAAGCCTGTGGCAGA
>Ga0206906_1051_pt1 | contig 18964 bp, 15 predicted proteins | sample Alteio_BWOrgHeat_79_FD_152935 | JGI IMG/M metagenome (GOLD analysis project Ga0206906, IMG submission 152935) | Enriched cells from forest soil in Barre Woods Harvard Forest LTER site, Petersham, Massachusetts, United States -... | ecosystem: Environmental > Terrestrial > Soil > Temperate forest >...
CTTCATCTTCCGAATCGTCGTCATCGTCGTGCATATCGGCATCGGCAAGGAAGGACATCGAGCCATCGAACGAATCGCCGACATCCGAAAAATGCAGGAAGGCATCCTGTGATAATCCGACGTTAATAAAAGCAGCATTCATGCCAGGTATTACTTTGGCAACTTTGCCTAAGAAAATTTCACCGACGTGGCGGACAGTCTCAGGATTTTCTACGAAAAGCTCTACGAGGCGTCCGTTTTCCGTAATGGCGATACGGACTTCGTTCTCGCGTTTGGCATTGATAATTATTTCTTTCCGAAATTGGATCATAGCAGTAAAATATATTCTTCGGTAGCTCGAAGCGTCCCCGCATGAGTAGTGACCAAAAAACGTTATTGATATCCTGCTTTTTTCGGATGAAAAGGAAAGACGCGTTACGTCTTGTTCGGAAGATGGCTTCTAAAAATTAGTTGCCGCCAGATTGGGTAGTCGTAAGCCCGAGAAGTTGGTAAGATAGCTAAAGTGCCGCGCGGCGAAAGATATTGCCCGCCGTGGCGGACAAGATGAAACGGAATTTGCTCCGGACGGATACGATCCGCGGAGTGAATTCCTGAAGTTGCGATCATAGCGCGCTCGCGAAACAATCCGCCGAGGCGGAAATAGAGGGCGATGATCACAATGGGCAAAAGCGCTTGCACTGAAATTGGTCTTTCTCTTGGATTTGGACTTTCCCGGATATCCGTTTTCACCACGAGGCTATAACGGAGTCCTTCGAACTTTGCTAAAAACGGAGCCGGAGATTCGTCAACTCTTTAAGAAATAAATTCCGGTACGTTTATAGACTGATTTCATCCTTTTGGCTTGCCGGTTAGCCCGGCTATAAAGCCATAAAGCAGGTGTTAGTTTAAAAAATCGTTAATAAATAAGCATTCCCGAAGCCCTAAGCACTATACAAGTGAATAAGTTACACACGCTTTCGAGATTGCGTCCATAATCAAACAATTTTCCAGCCTAAAGAATCCGCTAAAAATTGGAAGCGGTAATGAAATTGTCATTCCCACGAAAGTGGGAATCCAGGGCGAAGATACCCTCTGGATTCTCGTTTTCGCAGGAATGACGGAGACCTGCTAAATCCGTGTCATCCGCGTGCTATTTCCCTGCAACGATTCGGGCGGCAATATGTTTTTCTTGTATGCGTTATATCCGCTAATTATCATGCTCGCAAATTTCCACAGAAAATATTTTTTCCGATTACTCGCAGCACTTGCGTTCTGCCTCTGCGCATTCTCCGGCGTGAAGGCGCAACAGTGGGAGAAAATCGGATGGGAGGGAGGACAAGGACCTAAAATTTTAGCACAACTTGGGAATACAATTTATGGGTTGGCGAATTTTGCATATTATAAGTCAACCGATTTGGGAAAAACGTGGACGATCTTTAGCGCAGGTTTACCAAATGATAGTAATTTACGCTTTACTAATTACCACGACTATCTAATATCAGGGATATATAGCGATTCCTCCAAAACGGGTTTCTTTTATTGCAAAGAACAGGATAATAAGTGGTCATTTCAAAATCTTAATCAAATGGGTAATGAGAAAATTTTTTTCTGGTCTGGGGATAGTATTTTTACTTTCGTTGGGAATGGATCCGGGCAGCAAGATGGCTACTATTTTACTCTCAACGCAGGAAAATCCTGGATGAGGCGGATGAGCATTGCATCCCCACCATACTATTATCCTATTTCATTAAAAAATTCTTTCTTCATTTCATCATATCTGGGAACATATAGAACAGATGATTTCGGCATTACATGGAAGCCCATTCATGCTCCAGACAATGATACCTTGGGGTTTAGTGGAGAAAATATGTATTCTATAAACGATAGTATTTTAATCCGATTTTACTATAACGATTTGCATTATACTGGACTATATAGAAGCTCCGATTTAGGGGACTCATGGCAAAAAATAAATGATTTTGCCGGGAAATACTTAACGGAAATTGACCAAATAAAAAGCATCGGCAAAAAAACTTTTCTTATTTATAATGTCGATTCTAAACATTTGAAGCAATATCAGTCTGATGATCTCGGATTGAATTGGAGCCAGCTTATTTTTCCTGACACTTTGCTTCAACTAATTGATTTATTTGGTACTGATAATAATTATATTCTTAATACCACTTGGGGATTTTTCGTAACTGACTCTACATACTCTAATCTTTCACCTTTCGTTACGGGTAGTAAAGGTGTAATGGCGAATTCACGTGCGCTTGTAGGTGTAATTGGTACAAAACTCTTTGCATTGCTGGATGCAAAAAAGAATTTATCTTACGATTCGCTTCTTGTCTCTATTGATAATGGCTCAACCTGGACGGAAAAATTATTTTCCGATAGCGATAAGATCAGTACCCTGCGGTGGATTCAAAAAGGAAATATTTATTATTCGCTAGGTTTCCATAATGATACAAACATGTGTATATTCAAAACTGCAGATGAAGGTGCAACTTGGTCAATAGCTGCTCATATCCCCTCAAAAGAGTTATTCGCCCAATATTTTATCGACGGAGATACTATTATTGGTCGTCGGTCACAGGATTTTCTTATAACGATTGATAATGCAAAAAGCTGGGTTGCCTATAACTTCCCACAAAAAAATACACCCTATCCTGCTAGCCTTAGTATGTACCGACGTAATGGAGTCTCACTAATTTTAAATAATCAAACCGGTGAACTCAGTTCCTCTCATGATTTTGTAAATTGGACCACCGATAACCCATTCATTTCGCCACCATTTGATACACTTACAGTCGAATACGTGTATGGACCATATATTTTTGGGGATAGGTGGTTCCGCTTTTGTCAATTTACCGTGTATTATTCCAGACTGCTTTACCGAACAGAGAATAATCTCGCCCAAGATACCAGTTTCGGATTTGCAAATGCAAATTCGAATCACGTATTTTTTCCGGTTTGCGATGATAACAATATTTTATTTGCTCCTTACTACACTGCTCTTTTTTATTCCCGTGATAGCGGTTCAAATTGGAAACAATTAGGTGATAATGTACCGTATTCAACTGACGTATTCATCGGCACTGAATATATTTTCTTTACAGGTCCAAATGAACTTTGGCGCATGCCAAAATCCGCACTTCCAACTTTGAAAGCGCAAGAACAAAAAAGTATTTCTACGCTTTCACTCACTTGCTTCCCCAACCCCGCAACTACATCAACGCGCATTTCCTATTCTATTCCTCAGCATAGTGATGTGCTGATCGAGGCATTCGATGTGATGGGGAGATCGGTTGCACTTATTGCAAGCGGTGCGCGGGATGCGGGGGATTATGAAGCTTTGTGGGATACGAATTTGCTGCCGGCTGGCTCGTATATTATCCGGCTTACTGCCGGTGGCGAGAGTGTTTCGAAGGTTGTTGAAGTGGTGCGATAGGGAGCCCTCACCCCAACCCTCTCCCGGAGTACCGGGCGAGGGAGTTTAAAATAAAAATAAAAAATGGGACCAAGCTTGCCACGTCACATGTAACAATCGCTGAGAGCTGCTTCCTTCCGGACCTGACTCGGTTAGGCGCGTTTGCATTGCGTGGGACTTGGTCCCAAAATCAGTTAGTAGTCGTTAGTCTTTAGTCGTTAGAGAGATGGGAAATTACTTATCGCCGTCTTTCTTCATTTCCATTTTTTCCATCTTCTGATGGCTCGTTGTATCGGCAGATTGGGTTGCATTCTCTTTCATTTCGTCTGCATCCTGCTTCATCTGTGATGGATCGACTTTCTGAATGGTAAGTCCTTCGGGTATGACAAATATCTTATCCTCAAGTTTCTTCGATTCGGCTTTTACGAATTCGATTGTTACTTGTACTTCCCCTGCTTTGGTAATAACGGTACGCAACGGCACATATCCTTTTTTGAAAAGATCGGTATACGATTTCGTTTTCAAACCATTGAGCTGAAGCGTTCCCTGATACGATGCGTTAATGGCAACACTAATATTTTTTGGTGCATCCTTTGTCATCCACAAGCTCATTGTTGCGCCGCCTTCGATGGGAGTAGTGAACTCTTCGGAAGTATATCCTTGAATCGTATCTTTTTTTCCTGATGCTGTCGGAACCGGATACGTAATATTTTTAGTCTTTGCATCGATAGCTGCCTGATCCATCTCGATTCCTTGTTTTTGGGCTTCCATAACGATCGTTATTTTATTCGTTGCCTTATCCAAAAACATTTTGACATTTCCTTGCACCGGGACGTCCATGGCTACCATCGTCTTACCGCCTTTTTGGTTTACCGTGATCGGTATCTTCTGATCACCGAGCATCGGAACCTGCATGGTATTAGTGACAACACCCTCAAACTCCTGGGCATGGATAAGCGATGGGATAAAACTTATGACAATCAAAGAAATTGCCAGCGTACGGCTTAGAATAGTATTCATTTCGAATGTAAAATAATGGTTTTTGAAAATGGAAAGTGGTAAACGGCGCGGGTACCGTTATAGTGCCTCTACGGATATGGGAAGAAATTGTAACATGCTTCGATTCTTTCTCTGTGCTCCTCCGGGCAAAACCTCCGTGTACCTCCGTGGTAAAAAAAAGGGGATTAACCGCGGAGGTGCACGGGGTTCAAATCGGAGGGGCACAGAGGATTATCGTGCCACTTCAAATTTTTCGGTAAATATATTTCCTCCGATCATCACCTTCGCATAATACATTCCATTCTGTAAATTGCGAATCGGGATTTGCAAGCTATTCTCGCCAAATATATTCTTCGAATACATTTCGCGCCCCAGTACATCAAATATCCTCACTTCGGCATTCTCGCCTTCGCTGCCATCGAAAGAAAGGATGATAGAATTCCCGTTTGCAGGATTGGGGCGGATGGAGAGAATGGGGGATTGTTGTTGAGTTGATTCAACACCGCTGGTTGGATGAATACGGATGACAATATTTTCCGGTTTAGCACAAGGCGTGGCAAAATTTATCGTAAGAATAACTTCTGTATCGATAAGTGATGTTAGTGAGACATCAACGCTCACGAGAACGCCAGATTGTCCGGGCTGAATTGTATCTCCCGGGGCAATACCATGTAAATTGAGAATAGGATAGGTTATTCCAACGATCGATTGAATAATAAGAGGCGCAGTCCCGGTATCTTTAAGACGGAAAGAGTTACCAATCTGCATGCCAATCGCAATATCCTTATAATCAAGCGTATCTGGGTCAACGTCCGGCTCTGCATGAAGAACATGCCCCGTCAGATCAATTATCTGCGGAGATTCCGTCATGACATTTGCAATAAGCTGGGCATGGCGGTCTGCATAATTTTGAGGTATGAGGTCGGGCTTAAAAACTATATCTACCCAGAATGAATCACAAGGATGAAAATCGAAATTTGATAATGGACTTAATCCCAATTCATTATTCAGTATTTTCCATTCGCTGGCATTGGGACCAGAAAAAGTAACAGAGGAAATGTGAAGGGTTGAGTCTCCCGGTTGGCAATCGGATAGAAGAAATATTCTTTGTATTAGAGAATCTTCGCAAATTACAGTTTCACTAATCGCATCCCGATCCCATGCCACATTTGGCAAAGATTCTCCGATAAGTATAGAATAATTCTTAACAGACTGCGAGTATTGAGCATCAATATCGGTGTTCCAATGAATGATCGCTGTATCGTTTCCAAGTTGTTTCGGGGAATAGCAAACGTACGGTACTGCAGCGTGTCCGGGTGTAATAACAAATGGAAGATTGCTCGTATCAATAGTAAAGTTATTCGATCCGGTGATTGTGAATTTTTTCGAAAGTGTAAAAGGCTGCTGCCCTATATTATCAATCCCTAGATGGTGGCATGGCGTCGTTCCTTTAAAGAATCTTCCGAAATTTATATCATGCGCAAAAATTAATCCTGTTCCTGCTCTGCCCGAAAGCTGCACTGGAATTTTAAGGCAGGCAACGGAAAGATTTATCGTTGCCGTGAGTGTTACCGTATCACTTGTTAGGAAGCATATCTTCAGCGATTCGGAATCACCGGTAGTGAGCTGACCGACCGGAGGAACGGAATCGAGTTTGAAAGCTGGATTGCCTGTTAAAGTAATGCTCTCGATCAATTGCGAAGTTTTCCCTGTATTTATTATTTTCATATACAGGCACGTATCCACTCCGAAGCGTGCATTAGTGATAGAGATATTCGTTGGAAGCGAAAGACTAACCGGAGTATACGTAAGTGGGACTAACTGTTCGTTCCCGGCATTATCAGTAACCATAACGGCGGCATAAGCTGGCTGTGAAGGATTGGTAACGATAATAGAGAAACAAGCAGAGTTTGTTGTTCCATCAAATTCTATTTCGCCGAATTGGGTTGGATCGAAAACTGTATCGAGATGGCAATTCACAGAAATTTGTGGTGGAACTTGTGTACTAATACCCTGCTCATTCAAAAGCGATACGCTGCGAATACCGGGATTATTTTTTCTTTGGTCAAACGCACAAAGATTCCATTTGCCGCATTGCGAATCGATCGTTACTTTGAAATTTGCCGTATCGCCGCTTGAAAGCAAAGCGCCGGTTGGATTCGCATACGAGAAGAAAAAATCATCAGCATCGAAATCTCCGAGATCGAATTCAGGGTCGATTGCCCGGAATCCAAAATTATAGACGATGAACGGATGTGGTCCACTTGCATAAAAACAACCGGGGTTTAATTTGAAGCGCACTCCGGTAAGTTCAGGATGGTTAGGAATCGTGCCTTTCCATTGCTGCTCCTGACTTAGGATTTGCTTGATAGGTCTGATCGATCCTCCGTTGAAGGAACCAACTATACCATTTTGGACAGCATTGAGATCGGCTGTCGAAGCAATTACATCACAATAATATGCCTGCAATATTTCAAATTTATTTGCCGGTACATACCATAAATACGAAGTTTTCCAGCGTGACATCGGAATGATCGTCATCATGCTCGGAGCAGGGTAGGGTGCACTATTTGCAAAATTTCTGAGGTCGTACATCATGACGCCAAATTTCTTGCCGTTGCATGATTCGAAATCAACCGGCTCATCAACACCAAAACGCTCCGGCGGCGGTTGGACAAGTGCACCGGTTGTCATATCGGTAGGTCCGCTCACACTGCCGAGAGTTAAATTTATGCAGGTAAAACTATCGGAGTATGTCCGGTAATTTTCTCCGACACCCTCATAAACACTGGCATTTGCCGGCTGTGAATCCTTAAGAGGTACTGCTAAATATCCTGTCGTATCCCAAAAATCTGATGGGATCATTTGTTCGACCATGTAGTCGCGTCCTTCAAGACTTCGATTGCTAACTCCACCGAGTGCGGCGTTTTCCTGACCACCAAGAACAGCAATAGGTTTATTTGACTCTACGATTGAACCGGAAATATCATCACTAATATCTTTACCTGCTGACTTCACTAAATAACATTGGCCACGGTGCAGCATAACTGTGTATGGCACTTTGTTCGGGAAAGTTGGAGTCGTACCGCTATGATAACCCGGATGCCCACCCATTGTCGTAGAATTGGAGAGGATAGTAACTGCCGTGCTGTCGAATGCTGCAACGATGAGAAAAAAACCTTCAGAAATTTGATTAGGACTAGCAGGGAAGGATAAATCTCCGGGGTTATCGTTGTAGCTCGCAATAACATATTTTCTTCCTAATGCAGGCGTTGCAAGCGCCAGATAACTTCCGCCTGCACAAGCTCCGGTGCTGAAATACTGAATATTGATCGGAGAGAGAGCAGTAACATGGCAAGATGCATACTCGGCAGAATCGCCTTTTGGATACATTGCTGTTGCTGCCGAATCCAAAAGCACTTGGATGCCGGTCCGTGCCGAAATATGATAAATCTGCGGAGCCGACTCTTTGCCGGTTTTCTTATCAAAATAGGAGATATTTACGGTATTATCTGCATAGCTCGATATGAGCATATACGCGCCGAAAAATGCCAGAACATCAGGTGCCGCAACAGTATTAAAGCTTGGCGGCACCATCCCCACATAAAAATCCCGCCCGTCGGAGGAGACGCCGGAACTGGTCTGGGCGTAGCCTGAAATTGCGAAAAGAGTTGTAAAAACGGTGGCAAGTAGTAGTTTCATAGATATTTCCTTTACAGTACAACGCTTGAGAAAGCCAAAGTTACAAATTTTGAAGAAAATAGATGAAAATAATCTTAAAAAACGTCATTGCGAGGAAGGCTTTAGCCCGACGCGGCAATCTTTGAGGATAGTGTCATTCTGAACGTAACAAATAATTGCGATAGCAATTATTTGTGAAGTGAAGAATCCCGTAATAAATTGTAGACGGTTAGAGTCTGCCACGATTAACGGGATTCTTCACTCCGTCAAAATCACTTCGTGATTTTGACTCCGTTCAGAATGACAGAATAATTATCCCTCCGTTCGTGTTTACCACGCCACAAATTTTATTCATACAATGACTACCGATTTTTACGATATTTCTTCACTTTTGACAAATGAGCAGCGCATGATCCGCGACACCGTGCGCGATTTTGTTACGAGCGAAGTTCTTCCCATCATAGAAGAGCATAATCAGGCAATGACATTTCCGATGGAGCTGATTCCGAAAATTGCAGCACTCGGTTTGCTCGGTCCGACATTACGGGAAAAATACGGATGCGCAGGCTTGGATAGCATTGCATACGGACTTATCAATCAGGAGCTTGAGCGCGGCGATTCATCTATCCGCTCATTTTCCAGTGTGCAAAGTTCGCTTGTAATGTATCCGATCTATGCCTATGGCTCGGAAGATCAGCGCATGAAATGGCTTCCGAAACTTGCAAGCGGTGCGGCAATCGGATGTTTCGGATTGACCGAACCCGATCATGGTTCAAATCCCGGTGGCATGGTAACCCGCGCGAATAAAACGAGTGGCGGATATATACTTAATGGCGCAAAAATGTGGATCACCAACGGCACCATCTCAGATGTTGCCGTCGTGTGGGCAAAAGTTGATTCGGATGATCAGAAATCCATCAGAGGATTCTTAGTCGAAAAAGGAATGAAAGGTTTTTCTGCGCCGGAGATGAAAGGAAAATATTCGCTTCGCGCAAGCGTTACAAGCGAGCTTGTTTTTCAGGATGTTTTTATCCCGGAAGAAAATATGCTCCCGAATGTGCAAGGATTAAAAGGACCGCTTGGCTGCCTAACGCAAGCTCGTTATGGAATATCCTGGGGTGCAGTCGGCGCGGCGATAGCATGTTACGAAAGTTCGGTCGAATATTCAAAAAGCAGAATTCAATTCGGCAAACCGATTGCCGGTTTCCAACTCGTTCAGCAAAAACTTGCGGAGATGCTGACAGAAATTACAAAAGCGCAATTACTTTGTCTCAGATTAGGTCAACTGAAGAATGAAGGCAAGATGAAACCTGCACAGGTTTCGCTGGCAAAAAGAAATAATGTTGCAATGGCATTAGATATTGCAAGAGTAGCCCGAGACATTCATGGTGCAAACGGCATTCTCGGCGAATATCCGATCATGCGCCACATGGCAAATCTTGAATCGGTGAAGACGTATGAAGGGACACATGATATTCATACGCTTGTCTTAGGGCAGGAGATTACCGGGATTCCTGCGTATGAATAGGGAGTCCGAAAGTCCGATGTCTGAAGTCTGAAGTCAGATCAAGGCTGTATCATATCCTCGCGCTGAAATCCGCCTTCACCGCTCGTAAATCTTTCTAAGTGCTGCCTGATCTCTGCCAGATCGAAAAAATGTTTTCCGGCGGCATTGCGAAGTTCGCGCGCGACGGTATCTTGGGTTGATGCAATAATTACACGCTTGCCGTAGCTTCGTAATAATTCAACTGCGCGCTCAAAATCTCCGTCGCCGGTTACGAGGACGGCAGTGTCGTATTGCGCAATCGTCGTAAAAAGATCAATTGCCATTTCAAGATCAAGATTTGCCTTACGTGTAAGTTCGCCCGAAACTTCATCGCGAAAATATTTTATACTTTTTACACGCACGGTAAATCCGGCATGATTTAAATATCCATAAAACCTTTGCTCGCGTGGATCGGGCGGCATTTTCTGCGAGGCATACCAGAAGGCATCGCCGATGATCGCTCCTTGGGTAAAATAGTCGAGTAATTTTTTTGGATCGAAAAACCAGCCAAGCGAACGTTGTGCATAATAGGCATTTTCTCCATCGACAAATAACGATATACGATTAGTCGTTTGCTGGAATAAGGGATGTGATGTTGTATCCATATCAATTGTGACATAATGAACGAGCCGTTAATAGTAACGGCGCGAATAATAATATTATTTATAGTGTCTTTTCGAGGAGGGAGGTAGTGGCTCCGACTTTCAGTCGGAGCGAGCCGACTAAAAGTCGGCTCCCACTACATCTCTTGTGAATGACATCTAAATTCTTAAACCCGTTTCCGGATCAAATAAATGCAGTTCGGAATGCGAAATATGAAAAATAATTTCTTTCCCTATCTTGTAATCATCAGAATAGGAAGCGGCTTGCGTACTTGCCGTTAATCTTCCATCAATGCTTAGTGGTGAATCCATATAATAATTTGTTGCACTGCCAAGACGTTCAATTAGCGTCAATGTTCCTTTTATATCTGATGCGCTATTCGATTCTTTTGCAACGGAGAATATTTCTGGGCGGATTCCAAGAAGAACTTCTTTCGGGAAAGATGCAGAATTATTAATGTGGAATCTAAATGATCCGGAAATAAAAAATGAATTCCCATTCTCATGCACAATTTCTCCGCGAATTAAATTCATCGCAGGTGAGCCTAAAAAACGCGCAACAAAAGTCGAAGTCGGTTTCGAATAAATTTCTTGCGGTGTCCCGAATTGCTCGATCTTTCCTTGGTTTAAAACGACAATTTTATCGCCCATCGTCATTGCCTCGGTTTGATCGTGTGTAACATAGATCATCGTCGTGCCGAGTGCACGCTGCAAACTTTTTAGCTCGGCGCGCATTTCCGTTCGGAGCGCGGCATCGAGATTTGAAAGCGGCTCATCGAAGAGAAATACTTGGGGCTTGCGCACGATGGCTCTGCCGACTGCGACGCGCTGCCGCTCGCCGCCGGAAAGTTCTTTCGGTTTACGATGAAGTAAATGAGAGATCGAAAGAAGCTCAGCCGCTTTTTTTACTTCTCGTTCGATCACTTCCTTTTTTTCTTTTCTGATCGAAAGAGGGAATCCAATGTTTTCCGAAACAGTAAGATGAGGATAGAGTGCATAATTCTGAAAGACCATTGCAATATCCCGATCTTTCGGCGGAAGATCATTGACGCGCTTACCTGCTATAAAAATATCTCCGCCTGTTGTATCTTCCAAACCTGCGATCATCCGAAGCGTCGTAGATTTTCCGCAGCCCGATGGACCGACAAGTACGATAAATTCACCTTGCTCAGCAGAAAACGAAATGCCTTTAACGGCATCGCTGTCATTTGCGTATTTTTTTTCGACGGAGCGGAGTTCTACGTGAGCCACTATACTTATCCTAGTTTTATTCTGAATGTCGTGCCTTTTCCCGGAGCCGATTCTTTGACAAAAAGTTTTCCGTGATGATATTCTTCGATAATACGCTTGGCAAGCGGCAATCCTAAGCCCCACCCGCGAGATTTTGTGCTATAGCCGGGGCGGAAAATATCTTTCTTCTGCCTGCCTTCCATCCCTTTGCCGGTATCGGTAACATCGATCGTTACCGAATGTGTTTTCTCATGATAATCAATATTTACGTGAATACTTCCGGTTTCTGTTTCGATTGCTTCGGCTGCATTCTTGATGAGATTCTCCATTACCCACTCGAACAACTCGCGGTTGATCTTCATGATGATTTCATCTTTCGAAGATTCTAAGGAGAATGTAATATGCCGTCCCAATCTGGGCATCCGGTCTTCGAGATAGCCCATAACACTTGATACAACGGTAACAATATTCTGATCTTTCAGATCGGGCACCGAGCCGATCTTTGAAAAACGAATAGCGATGCGATTAAGTCTTTCGATATCCTTCGTGATTTCTCCGGCAATCGTTATTACTTCCTGGGGATCATCCGATTTTAACTTCAGCATCTCCGCCCATGCCAATAAACTCGATAGTGGCGTACCAAGTTGATGCGCTGTTTCCTTCGACATGCCGACCCAGATATTCGATTGCTCACTGCGCTTCAAATAAGCAAAACTTAAATAGCCGATAACGACAACAACTAATCCAAGCAGCAATTGAATAAGAGGTAACTCTTCGATTTTTGAGAGAATGATGCTGTCGCCATAATGAATAAAATTAGTAACGGATTTTTTTCCCTTCGAATCGGTATAAGTAATCACAATAGGTTTATATAACCTGTCCATTCTCCTCATTTCATTTTTTAAGAAAGCTTCTCTCTCTGTCCGACTTTGAGTAGTGTCAAGGGGAATATTGATATTGAATGACCTGTAGTTTAGGGTATCGATAACCGGCATATCGTCCTTGTCATTAATGATCATTGGAACTCCGGAATTGCGTATATATTCGATTACTCTTAGATAAAGCCGCGCATCGAACTCATCGTTATTCTGAATATAATCCAATGCATTCGCAGTCAGTTGTGCGATTCGTTGTTCACGGATCTTCAGTTCGTCAACCAGCCTGTGGGCATAAAGTAAAATTCCTATCGTCGTAATGACGGAGGCGATCAGCAAGCCGATCTTGATATTCGCCGATGGCGGCAGACGCACGGTGCTCTTCGAGCGAATTGAATCCATGGCGAAGTATAACGGCAAGTGATGGAAGGAGGTTGCGGGGAACGGAGAGAAATATTACCGGAAGCCCCTATAACCCTTTATTTTTCATGTGTATCACTGCGCGCGCGCGCAAGGTGCCTATCTGCCGATTCTGACTTTTTATGCTGGTACATGACGAAGCCCTTGCTTGCCCTGCTTTTTATATTCGGTAAGGTTATGCCCGGTCGTTTTCTTGAATTGGTTCGAGAGGTGCCCTATCGACGAATACCCCAGGCGGTAGGCAATTTCTGTCAGCGTCAGTTCTTCTTCGAAATAGAGACGTTTCACCAATTCGATCTGATGTTCGATCTCGAATTGCTTGATCGTCTTATGCTCGACTTCGGAGAATATATTCGAGAGATAGGTATAGTTATACCCTAATTCTTTTTCGATATGTTCCGAAAAATTAATATCGGGGCGGCTTTCTGCCTTATCCATGAACTTCAGGATAGCAAGCTTGATCTTTTCGACTAAAATTAATTTCCGGTCCTCGATAAGCTCCAAGCCGATTTCCTTCAAGCTTCCGGCTAAGATCTTTTTGTGTTCTGGTGTGATCGATTCATCAAGCGTTACCTCGCCGAGTTTCGATTCCGTAAAACTAATGTTATTGGTTTTCAATATTGATTCAAGCGCGATAATGCAACGCCGTGTCATCATTCCTTTAATGTGGAGTTTCATATTTGTCAAATAGAGATCCGAGCCTCAAAGTGAGGAAGCCCCGATCGTCCCGTGGTTGTACTAATGAGAAAAAACACTATGCATACTATATGCACAAAATGCACACAAAATAAAACTGGAATAACGTATCACGTATTGCAAAGTTACGACAAAAAAAGTGAATAGCCCAAAAATCTGTATTTTTTGTAAGGACACCTGTGATTTCTGTAAGAAAACCCGTGATTTTAGCAAAAAATAAAATTTTTTATGTAAGAGTTTTGGGATAAGATCATCGTATTTTTGTACCTGTTCGGAAGAGGCTGCCACGCTTCAAGCCGGATTACACAGCCGGTTTTGCAACCGGGACTATTATTTGAGGACGCCACGCCGCAAATAATTTCGTAAAGTACATTACCAGTTCATTCGGATGTGTTATTTTTCACGGGAGGGATTAAAATCCATTGGGTTTGAATTTTCCAGGTTTCACCTTTAGCTTCATTAGCAATGGTGATTGACATCTATCAGTAAGAAGGAATGACATTAGTATTCCAATTCGGATAGACGCTTCGGTTTTTCGCCTCAAGTTCTCGGGTAGTACTAAAGCCACTACGTTGCTTTTTTTTCGCAAGAAGGTATTTCGCACGGCAATACCGTAAAATTGCATGTTGAAGTTTCCTGAAGATATAGGATGTGATTCGATCACATACGAAAGCTTCAAAAAATAACATCTGGGTGCAATACGGAAGGCGCAGGATTTTTTTTTTCCCCTATGCCACGGGGGGATTATAGAGATATAGAAACATAATTGACTGACCACGGTTGATTTCTATGACAACGATACTATCATCGCTTACCAGATCCGCATCGCGGTATAGCTACCGCTGTTTCAATAATTGTTTTACCGATCGTTCGCACGTAGCAGCCTGCGCGCAATCCGCGCGCATTCGCAATTACGAGCAGGGATGATCACCCTCGGAGTGAATCAGCTTCCACTGACCGCTTCTGAGAGAGCATTTTTATAATTAACAGCGCCCCTAAAAAAAGCGCATTTGTTTAACACACAAAAAAAACATATATAATAGATGAAAAACTCTATCAAGTACTTCGTTGCAGCCATCATCCTATCTTCTGCCGGCATTTCGCTGGCACAGACCAGCGCTAACACCACGGCGCAGGAAGCCGCAACCATTTCCCAGCCGATCCAGATCTGGAAAAATACCGACCTTAATTTCGGCGGTATCGTTTCAGGTTTAGTCCAGGGAAATGTACACGTTACCGGCACGATCGGAACGTTAGTTACGACGACAAATCCCCCGACCGGTGCAACAACCACTTCTATTACTTTCCCCGGCGGAACAGGACCGGTTGCTTATACCGGAACGGGAACAAGCGCATTCAGCAACCCCACAAAAGTTACTGCGCAGGTTGCAAGCTTCATCGTAACCGGCGAGCCATGCCTGACTTATTCCATAGCGGTTTCCGGCGGTACGACGGTGACCGATCAGTCTATTCCGGGGCATTCCATGGCGGTTGTTTTGGATCATCCGTCCGGCGGCGCTGTCAATGTAGGCGGTACGGCGGGAACGATCCAGAATACCGGCGACCCAGGAACCGATAAGTTTATCGTTGGCGGAACGCTTACCGTTGGTGCGTTCCAGACAAGCGGGTTATATACCGGCTCGTTCAGCGTCGTCGTAACCTATAACTAAATTTTGTTTGAAAAAGCAAATTCGCTTTTGCTGGGGCTTCCACTCCGGCAAAAGAGAAATATCAATAGCTAACGTACGTTCGCCTCAAAACGAAAGTACATAATTCCTTAACACAAAAATAAGATACCAAAATGAAAAATTCGATCACAACATTTATCGTCCTTGCTTTGCTTGCAGTTGCAAGCGTTGCAAGCGCGCAGAATACCGATAGCAAAAACGCGAATGCCAGCGCTAACTTAGTATGCCCGGTCTCGCTTCAGAAACTTGCCGATCTCGATTTCGGTAACGTCGTTATCGGAACCGGAACGGCTGTCATGACTAATGCCGGTAGCTTAAGCTATACAGGCAATGTCAGCCCGGGATCGAATGACTACGCAGGTCATTCGCATGCTGCATCGTTCCATGTAAAAGGAGCTACTGCATACTTTATTGCCATTACAAATAGCGGAAATAACGTCGTGGTTAACGGACCGGGCGGTTCGACGCTGAACGTTACGCTGAATGCACCGAACGACGGAAATCCTATCCGTTTGAGCTATACTTCAGACGGCGATTGCCTCGGAACATACGATTTCACGATCGGCGGTACGCTCAACGTAACACCGGGAGTCAATTCGGGAGCATATACCGGTTCCTGGACGGAAACCGTAACATATAATTAAATCGTCTCGGGGCAGTGGCTTTGCCTCCGCCGCCCCTGTAATGTAGGTCTGTACGGGTCAGGATGTGCTTGACCCGTGCATAATGACCGAAGGCAAAGAATTTTGATTCCAGTGGATACGGACATTACGTTCGTTTGATGTGGCGTCGGGCGGACGTCAAGTCCGTCCCGCTGGAATCCTTGAAAACTGATTTTGCTCAGAATGACATCGTTTATGACATTCTGAGTGATAGCGAAGAATCTGAATGTTCGGATTAGACAAAATTCAGATTCTTCACTCCGTTCAGAATGACAACGCTCTGAACTCGTTGAAAACTGATTTTGCTAACGCAATACGGAAGTTTTTTTGGATGCCGGAAGTACATCTTCTCAAGTTATAAATTGGCGGATATAATCTTAGCCATAACAGAGATGCAAACCTTGCAGATAAAAAATTTTCCAACAAACGGTCAGGCAGAAATGCCCGACCACTTTAGAGCAGACCGGATTTTCCCAAGTAGGTCGGACATTCCTGTCCGACAAGCAAGGTGAGAAAAAGCCCGCTCTAAAAAAAACTCACCGGGCAGCTTCCACTACCCGATGAGCGTATTTATTAACTAACGTGCCGACCCCTTGCGGGGAACAGTACATTTCGTTTAACACAAAAGAATCAAACAAATAATATCATGAAGAATTCAATCAAATCACTCGTAGTAATGGCTATCATTGCTATCGCTGGCACAACGTTCGCTCAGAGCACTGGTAACTCTGCATCAGCAACTGGTACAGCTAATGCTACTATCGTTTGCCCGATTTCGCTTACAGCCGGAACAATCACTTTCGGTACTTTCGTAAGCCCAGCTGCGGCTACAACAGTTTCTCTTGACAATGCAGGCGTAGCCACCTATGGCGCTGGTACAAATCCTGGTTCGCAAGGCGGAGCACACTCAGCTTCTACTTGGAATGTAACTGGTCAGGGCGGATGGACATATAATCTAACCGATGATGCTACACGCGCTTTTACAATTTCCGATGGAGCAGGTCACACTATGACAGGAAATGCAAACGCACCGAGCGGTTCAAACCCACGTACATTAGCTGGCGATGGCTGCAATGGAACTGGTTCCTTCACACAGGGTGGAACAGTGAATGTAGGTGCTGGTCAAGTATCTGGCACATACAGCACTGGAAATTCTGGTGGTTCAGGCTGGTCAGAGACAGTAACCTATAACTAATTAATTTTTCATCCCCACAAAGGGATTATTATGAAAAAATTAATTAAGTTTACTGTTATTTTAGGAGTAATGGCATGTACATTTGGATCCTTATTGGCGCAGAACACTGTGTCCAAAACAGGGTCATCAACTGGAACGGTCGTTACTCCAATAACACTTACTTGGGAGCAGCCTCTTGCGTTCGGACAAATCGTTCCGAGCAATACGGACGGAACGGCTTGTATCGGAGTAACCGGTTTAAGTGTTCCGAGTTCAGATAAGATCAATGAAACACCTGTTTGCGTCAATTGCACAGCGCTCAGCACATCTGAGCCAAATGCATATGGTGGGAACAAGTTTCCTGGACCAGCAGTATTTGAAGTAACAGGCCAAAAGAACTGGCACTTTGCAATAACTCTGCCTGCAAACACAGTGGTCTGCCATCTTATTGATTTGAATCCGGGTGGTGCACCAGACTTACTTGTCAGCTCCTTCACGGCAGTTGTCGGAAGTCCAGGTGTAGTTGGGACGCATGGTACTCTAAGCGTGGGGATTGGTATTATGGACTTTGCCGTCGGCGGAACATTAACTGTTCCGGCAAATGCGACGCCCGGTCGTTACCAAGGCGCGTTTTCAGTAAGTGTAAATTACGACTAAAATTCTTAGTTGAGCATTTTTATAAGGAGAACCGGACCGGCATCTTCGCAGTAGAAAAATAGCAAGGTATATGTTCGCTTGCGAACCATGCCTTGCCCCCTGCCACGGCGCCGGACCGGTTTCTCTTTTTTTTGTAGGGGCACGTTGCGCGTGCCTTGCCCAAGGTGTAGATATACACCAGAGAAGGCACACGCAGTGTGCCCCTACGAATTTTTAATTTTTAGCTTTTAATTTTAATATTCAGCTTTTAGCTTTTCGCTTTTAGCTTTTAGCTTTTTTTATCGCATGTCTTGGCTTTATCGGATGGTGTTGGCATTTACATTAGTTGCCGGAATAGGTATTTCCGGAGCCATCGCGCAGAACTCCGCTTCGGCAACAGGGACTGCAAATGCAACCATAGAGGATCCGCCAAGCGCGATCGTAGTTAAGCACTCGCCATTTTTCGGCATGGAAGGTACTGCCACAGGTGAATTAAGGTTTAGCGGCAGTGCGGCGAAGATCTCAACGAGTTTATCAGGAGGTAATGGCACGGTGCTTGCTAAAGGCGAGCCGGGCTACGAAGTGAATGTTTGCGTTTCGTTCACCAGCGAGATGGTATCACGCGATGGGATGGGAGGCAAGCTCAGCGGCGGCGTGTATCTTGTGAATTCTCGTGAAGGATCTTCTAACCGCACTACTGCTCAAATAAACGGCTCGGGCGGTGAAATGAAATTTTTAATATCGGCAATGTCGCCGGATGCCTCGAGCACCACGCACGGCAGTTATTCGGGGACGTTTGATGTGATCATAACGTATAATTAAAGCGAAAAGCTAAAAGCTAAAATTGGTGCGGGGAAGTGAGGGTTTCACGGTGTCATTCTGAGCAAAGCGAAGAATCTGAACGTTCGGATTAGACAAAATTCAGATTCTTCACTTCGTTCAGAATGACATGTTAAGGAACACTTTTAAGGGTTTATAAAATATGCGCATTAGTAAGCATACATATAGAGGAAATAGGGGAAAGGCGAGCGATCGCATTCGTTATCGTCGTTATTGCAATGATCGGTATTCGTACAATGATCCGTGTTATAGATCGTAAGCTGCAAATATGCAGGATGCCCGATATTCCGGTTATCTAAGATCACGCCACCTGTGGATTTCCGCGAAATGGATGTATTCGGATCCATCACGACCGTTCCTGCACTGATTCCGGAAAATGCCCTGCCAAAATCGAGATCGGTGATCTTCTGGCAGGAGATCGTATGCCTGCTGCCATCGGTTGCACCAAGCCCGCCGAGATCCGATAGCTCGAATGTAAAATCTGTCGAGGCATAATCATCTGCCAA
>Ga0206906_1052_pt1 | contig 18845 bp, 19 predicted proteins | sample Alteio_BWOrgHeat_79_FD_152935 | JGI IMG/M metagenome (GOLD analysis project Ga0206906, IMG submission 152935) | Enriched cells from forest soil in Barre Woods Harvard Forest LTER site, Petersham, Massachusetts, United States -... | ecosystem: Environmental > Terrestrial > Soil > Temperate forest >...
CACCAGATCGTCGTCGCCGTCGGCGACGACGGCTTTGATCACATCATGGCGAATGCCCTGATCCTTCAGCTGCACGATAAGCCGGTCATGGAAAAATTCGAGCAGGGACGCGATCACATTTTCCGACGCCTCCGCCGGTATATCTTCACACGCCGTTTCGTTGACGCTCAGATATTTGCCGATCTTATGCTCGCTGCGCAAACTGGTTTCGGTTTTTTTCGCGAGTTTTTCATGCGCTTTATCGAGCGCAATTTCATGCATGGGAATAAACGCAAACGCTTGTTTGAGCGGCAACCGGATATTCTTCTCCAGAATAATGCGTATAACCCCAAGCGCCGAACGGCGCAGCGCGAACGGATCTTTCGAACCGGTGGGTTTTTCGCCGATAGCGAACATGGAGATGAGCGTATCGAGCTTATCGGCAAGCGCTATGCAAATGGAAACGGGCGCGGCGGGTACAGAATCACCCGGGCCTTGCGGCTTGTAATGATCGCGGATGGCATCGGCCACTTCGGATTTTTCTTTTTGCGCCCCAGCATAATAACGCCCCATCACGCCCTGCAGTTCCGGAAATTCCCCGACCATGCCGGTGACCAGATCGGCTTTGCATAGAAGCGCCGCTCTTTCCACATCATCGCGGCGGAGACCTGAATCCACGTAAGGCATCAATGCGACGGCCAATGTTTTGATCCGCTCCACCTTATCGGCAATCGTGCCGAGCTTGGCGTGGAAGGTGACGGTTTTCAATCCTTGCGCCCAAATATCGAGCGTTTTTTTACGATCCTGATCCCAGAAGAAACGTCCGTCGGAAAGCCGCGCGCGAAGCACGCGTTCATTGCCCGCGATGATCGCTTTGCCGTTATCGTCGGTTTTGATATTGGCGGTGATGAGGAAGGTGTCCGACAGCGTGCCATCCTTATTTTCCAGCGCGAAATATTTCTGGTGCGCGCGCATTTCCGAAATCAATACTTCCTTGGGAAGATCCATGAATTTCGCATCGATTTTACCGGCAAGCACTTCTGGATATTCGACAAGGCCGGTGACTTCTTCGAGTAAACCATCGTCTTTTTTAAGCTGCAATCCTGCGGTGGCCGCAATTTTTTCGGCTTGCATCTCTATTGAATTTTGGCGCTTGTCACGATTGGCAATGACATATGCTTTTTCAAGTGCAGATTCATAGTCGGCGGGATTATTGATGGTGATGATCGCAGGGCTTAAAAACCGATGGCCGCGTGTTGTATTTCCGGCAGTGACACCAGCAAAAGAAACCGGGATAATTTTGCCATCGAAAATACAAAGAATCGAATGCAGTGGACGCACCCACGACGTTTCACCGCTGCCCCAACGCATGGATTTAGGCCAGGGAAACGATGCGAGCGTTTCTTCGATAATGGCTTTTAAAATTTCAGAAGTTTGGCGGCCTTCTTTTTTGAGGACGGCGAAATAGATGCCGTCGCGTTCAGTTAAATCGTTTTGCGACAAACCGCTTTTTTTGAGAAATCCTTGAAGCGCGGCTTCGGGCGCGCCCACCTTGGGGCCCTTAAGTTCGGTTTCGCTGGCGGCTTGTGATATCGGCAAATCTTTTATCCAAATAGCCAGACGGCGCGGCGTTACAAATTTTTCTGATGAAGCTATATTTACACCTGCTTCCTTCAGTTTTGTTTCCAAGGCGGTATAGAGATTAAGCAAAGCACCACGCTGCATCCGCGCCGGAATTTCTTCGCTGAATAGTTCGAGCAGCAGATCTGTCCCGGAATTTGTCATTTTTATTCTTCAATATCGGTGTGAATTTCGGATAACAGGTTATTTTCATCGTCTAAAATCAGCACCGTCGGTTTGTAGATTTTCGCTTCCGCCGGTTCCATTTGCGCATAGGCGATGATGATGACCTTGTCGCCCGGATCGGCCAGATGCGCGGCGGCACCGTAAATACCGAAGCGTTTCGAGCCGCGCGGCTCAGCGATGAGATAGGTGGTGAAGCGCTCGCCGTTATTGATGTTGAGCACGTCGATCTGCTGGCCGTGGATCATTCCGGCCTTGTCGAGGTAATCGGTGTCGATGCCCATCGAGCCGTTATAATGCAGCTCCGAATGGGTCACGGTAGCGCGGTGAATTTTACTGTGCAACATGGTAATCAGCATGACGAAGCCTTTGTCTTGATGAAGGGTGAGTGGGTTTTAAGGGTGGTGACTGAATCACCGGCGATCAGCGTACGCTCGCCTTTGAGCGTGACATCCAAAATGCCGTAGCCTTTAGAAGCTTGTAACGCGTGGAACATGGTTTTGCCAAGCTTAGGCGCCCAGTAAGGAGCGAGGAAACAATGCGCCGAGCCGGTCACCGGGTCTTCTTCGATGCCAAGATTGGGGTGGCAAAAATAACGCGAGGCGAAATCGAATTCATGCGGCACACCTTTGGCAGTTGTGACGATAACGCCGGTCGAATCGAGTTTCGCCAGTTTTTTATACTGCGGTTTGCAGGCGAGCAGCGTGTCGAAATCCTTCACTTCCACCAGATAATTATCGCGGTTTTTTTCACACGCGAGTATATCTACACCGAGCGCCTTCAGCGCCGCGGGCGGCTTTACCGCAACGCCCGGAAGCGTTGGAAAATCGAGTTCAACGCCTTTATCAAGCGCCTTCGCTTTGAGTTCGCCGCTCAGCGTGTCATACGTCACGATATCGCCTTTTTTGATCTCGCCCGATTGCACAAGCACATGCGTTGCCGCAAGCGTGGCATGTCCGCAGAGATTCACTTCAGCCTCGGGCGTGAACCAGCGCAAGCTGTAACGCAACGGCGCCGTTTTTACCAAAAACGCTGTTTCCGATAATTGATTTTGCAGCGCCACCAGTTGCATTTTTTCATCCGGCGGAAAACTATCCAGCACACACACCGCCGCCGCATTGCCGCGAAACGGCACGGAGGTAAACGCATCGACGATCCACATTTGATTTACGCTCATGCTGCGAGCTCCCTGTGGTAATGACGATTATCCACCTTCATGCGCACTGCCGCTACGTGTGGTGGAAGCGATTCATCGGCAATCAGATGGAAGCCATTCTTTTCATAAAAACGTGCCGCGGCGGCCAAGCGGTCATTCGTGCCGAGGAAAATATGGCGAATACCATGCGCGTTTGCCCAGGCAAGTAATGTATCTAAAAGCTTGCCGCCAACGCCATTCGGCGCACCGCGATAATCGGGATACACAAACATTTTGCGCAAGATGCCCGTCTGTTCGCCGCGGTCAATAAGCGCGATAGTGCCGATGACCTGCCCCTCCATCAATGCCACCCAAAAATTACCGGCGCCTTTTTGAAACGTTCCCGCAATATCCTGCAAATCCGGCTGGTCTTCATAGGTCACCGGCACGCCAAATTCGCGCTGGATTGACGTTACCAAGGTCACGACTTGATCTTTGTAGCTTTCAACGTAAGGAACGATCATTACATCCATTATGCCGCCTCCTTCTGCGAAGTAACCCAGCCCTCGCAGCAGGCTTTGGCAAGTGCGCGGACGCGGGCGATGTAGGAGGCTCGTTCCGTTACCGAAATAACTCCGCGCGCATCGAGCAGGTTGAAGCGATGCGAGGCCTTGATGCATTGGTCGTAAGCGGGGAGCGGTAATTTCTTTTCGATCAATGATTGGCATTCCGTCTCGGCATCAACGAATTGGCGGAGCAGTTGTTCGGTGTCGGCGTATTCCAAATTATAGGCGGAGAATTCTTTTTCGTTTTGTAAAAACACGTCACCGTATTTTACGCCTTTGCCGTTAAAATCGAGGTCGTAGACGTTTTCAACGCCTTGGATATACATGGCGAGGCGTTCCAAACCATACGTAATTTCTCCCGAAACCGGACGGCATTCGATGCCGCCTACTTGCTGGAAATACGTAAATTGCGTGACTTCCATGCCGTCGCACCATACTTCCCAGCCTAAGCCCCATGCGCCAAGCGTCGGCGATTCCCAGTCGTCTTCAACAAAGCGGATATCGTGCTTCATCGGGTCGATGCCGATCATTTTCAGGCTTTCTAAATACAGCTCCTGAATGTTATCGGGCGAGGGTTTCATGATCACCTGATACTGATAATAATGTTGCAAACGGTTGGGATTTTCGCCGTAACGCCCATCCTTGGGGCGGCGCGACGGCTGTACATAAGCGGCATTCCAGGGTTTGCTCCCAAGCGCGCGCAAAGCCGTTGCCGGGTGGAAGGTGCCGGCACCCACTTCCATGTCATAAGGCTGCAAAATCACGCAGCCTTGATTTGCCCAGAACTGGTGCAGGTTTAAGATCAATTGTTGGAACGAAAGACTCATGCACGCCATGCTCAGGTTACAAGAGGTCTCTTTTTAGCCTTTTTTATCGGGGATTCAATAGTAATTACGCGCTTTAGCGCTCCGATTGGCCTGATTTTTTGGGCATTGCGCCACTATCGTGTTCGCGAAAACGAAGATCCTTCCCAGCTTTTACCATCTGATGCTCGAATCATCATCTTTTATGCCGTTGGCGGCATAGAAGGCATCCCGTCTTTTAATGTGAAACGCGACGTAATCCGCAACCCAGTTGCTTCGGAGCTGAGGCGATACTTCTTTTTTTACGGCGGCTTGCGCGTAATCAAGAATTCGGCCCGGTTGGCCTTGTTTCGACATGATGAGATTTTCAAACGCGATGGCGGGGCTTTCAATCTCATCCAGATAGCGCTTGCATGTCGGATCTTGTATCACTTGATTGCGCAGCCACTCGAAGGAGCTGAATACCGCAGGGGCATAATGATTGTCGAAAATATCCTGATATATCTGCTTCAGCCGTTCGGGATCGCTGCGCGCCGTTATGAACTGCTGGGTATAGGAGGATTTGGGATAGGTGAAATCTCTAGCTTGCCTTGCCGCTTCGTGTTGAAATGTCTTCAGGCGTTTCGCGTATTGCTCTGTAAGCCCTAAAGGATCCGGATGGGCGGCATGCTCCGATTCATGCGCAAGCGCCCTAACCATACAAAAGGGTAGCTTCTCTCCCGTTTCGGTACGAAAAGCATATCCCTTAAACGCGAGGGGATTTACACGAATGGCATGAGTCTTATCCTCATAACCCGAAGGATAATCTTGCTTACCATCCACATAAACCGTTAAAAATTTACTATGTAAGCGATGGGCTTCTTCAAATATCGCTTTTCCCTCGGGCAAGGCGTATATTTCTTCCATAGCCTTTTTAACCGGCGCGACTAATGCCGGATCGTCACCGAATACATATATGAGATCATCAAAATCAGCCATCGCCCTACAATAGCCGCGTTATGTTAAGATAGTATAAAAGTAATTAACTGTTTTACCGACATGTTGGGTTATCAAGGCTTCTCGATTAGGGGATAAGTATCAGGCAGCGCTGCTTTTTTCCTGTTCTTCGGCGAGTATGGCTTTTGCTTTTGGCGAAAGTTGCAGATGGAGTTCGCGCAACTGCTTATCATCGGCAGGGGCGGGGGCTTGCATGAGCAGATCTTCGGCTTTCTGGTTCATCGGGAAGGCGATGACTTCGCGGATGTTGGGTTCGTCGGCGAGCAGCATGACGATGCGGTCGACACCCGGGGCCAACCCGCCATGCGGCGGCGCGCCGAATTTGAAGGCGGTGATCATGCCGCCAAAGCGCGTATCGACGACTTCGGGGCCGTATCCAGCGATCTCAAAAGCCTTGTACATGATTTCGGGTTTATGGTTTCGGATCGCGCCCGAGGAGAGTTCGACGCCGTTGCACACAATGTCGTATTGATAGGCCAAAATTTCGAGCGGGTTTTTGGTAAGCAGCGCATCCATCCCGCCCTGGGGCATGGAGAAGGGATTATGGCTGAAGATGATTTTCTTTTCGTCTTCGTCATATTCGAAATACGGGAAATCGATAACCCAGAGGAATTTGAACACCCCTTTTTCGATCAGCTCTAATTCGGTGCCGAGTTTCGTGCGCACTTTTCCGGCGAATTTCGCGGCGGACAAGGGGCTGTCGCAAGCGAAGAAAAGCGTGTCATAATGCTTGGCGCCTGCCTTGGCAGCGATTTTCGCCAGCACGTTGTCGGGAATGAATTTGGCAATCGGCCCTTTGCCGACCAATGGCGCGTTCGGATCGCCGTCGCTGCCTTCGGGATGTTCGAGGATGACATAGCCCAGGCCTGGCGCGCCTTCTTCCTTCGCCCAATCGTTGAGCTTATCGAAAAAGCTGCGCGGATGCTTAGCGGTTCTCGGCGCCGCAATGGCGCGCACGACGCCGCCTGCCGCAATGATTTTCTTGAAGGCGTTGAAGGTGACGGATTCATGGCTGAATTCTTCCGTAACATCGACGATCTCGATGGGATTACGTAAATCCGGTTTGTCGGAGCCGTATTTCAGCATCGCATCTTTGTAGGTCATGCGCGGGAAAGGGGTGTCGGTGACTTGCTTGCTGCCGAATTCCTTGAAAACACCGTGAAGCACCGGCTCGATGGCGGCGAAGACATCTTCTTGGGTGACAAAACTCATCTCGATATCGAGTTGGTAGAATTCGCCGGGAGAGCGATCGGCGCGGCCATCTTCATCGCGGAAGCAGGGGGCGATTTGGAAATATTTGTCGAAGCCGGAGACCATGAGCAATTGCTTGAACTGCTGCGGCGCTTGCGGCAGTGCATAGAACTTGCCGGGATGAATGCGGCTGGGCACGAGGTAATCGCGCGCGCCTTCGGGGGAACTGGCGGTTAAGATCGGGGTTTGGAATTCATTGAAACCCTGGTCGATCATGCGTTTGCGTAAAGATGCGATTACTTTCGAGCGCAGCATGATGTTGGCGTGAAGTTTTTCGCGCCGCAGATCGAGAAAACGGTATTTGAGGCGCGTATCTTCGGGTTGTTCGCGGTCTGAATTGACTTGCAGTGGGAGCGGTTCAGCCGCGGATTCGAGCGTAAATTTGGCGACGACCACTTCGATTTCACCAGTAGGTAAATTCGCGTTTATGGTGTCGACAGAGCGAGCGACGACCAAACCTTGAACCGTAATAACGCTTTCTAATTTTACATCTACAAGTTCTTTATTTGTTGCGTCAGTCGCATCGACAACAAGCTGTGTCATGCCGTAATGATCGCGCAAGTCGATGAAACATAGCGCGCCGTGATCGCGTTTGCGGTGCACCCAGCCGGAAAGTTTTACCGGATTTTCGCTAACGTCGGTTTTTCGTAAGGCGGCGCAAGTATGGGTGCGATAGGCGTGCATGCGTAATTCCTGTAAGGATGAAAGGCCTATCATTTAGCCGTTTTGTGCAGGAAACGCAACGTCTTCGTCGCAAATAAATTACGGCTTCTCCAGCACTTGCTTCACCACATATTTCGGGCGTTTGCGGACTTCCATGTAGATGCGCCCGACATATTCGCCGATGAGGCCCAGCCCCGTCATGGTGACGCTTACCAGCAGGAACAATATGGCGAATAAGGTAAATAACCCTTCCGCTTCCGGCCCTATGAAAATACGGCGCAGCACCATCCACACCACCAGCAGACCGCTGGCGGCCGACAAGGCGATGCCCACGAGCGTAAAAATTTGCAGCGGCACAACGGAAAAACCGGTGACGAGATCGAAATTGTAACGGATGAGTTTGTAGAGATTGTAATTGGAAACGCCGGCGGCGCGCTCCTCGTGCCCCACCTCGATTTCGGCGGGATTTCCCGCCAGATACTGCGAAAGCGCGGTGATAAACGGCGTCGCCTCGCCGCTGGCGACGATCTGGTCGATAATCTCGCGGCGGTAGGCGCGCAGCATGCAGCCATGGTCGCGCATGCGTACGTTGGTGATGCGCTCGCGCACCATGTTGGAAACCTTGGAAATGAAGCGGCGATAGGAGCTGTCGAGCCGGTTGCCGCGATAGCCGCCGACGACGTCATGGCCCTGTTCGATGAGCGCCAGCAATTTGGGAATATCTTCGGGCGGATTCTGCAGATCGCAATCGAGCGTCACCACCACTTCGCCGCGCACATGTTCAAACCCGGCCATGATCGCCGGATGCTGTCCGTAATTACGTAAGAATTGCACGACGCGGATGATGTCGGGATGAGCGTGATACAGCTGTTGCAGCACTTCCTGCGAGCGATCCTTGCTGCCGTCATTGACGAAAATCACCTCGCACGGCTTGCCTATGCCAGCCAGAACCGGCAGTAGACGCTGGACCATAATCGGCAAAGTCTGCTCTTCGTTATAGACGGGGATGACGACGCTTAGATACATGCTGTTTTTCCTTTGACCTCAATAGTTAAAGCAAGTTTTTGCCAAAGCAATCATTTTGTTGCAAACCAGGAATTATTCAACTTTTACAATATTGTAATTAAAACGTCACAAATTATCGCTAGGCCGAATTTGGAATTTAGCGTATTATTCAGTTATCTACAGGAGGCAAACCCTGCCCATGGATGGCAGGCAATCCCTCGGTAGATTTTTTAGTTCGCACGAAACCGGGTGAATAACCCGTTGTAAGTGCTTTAATCTTTACGAAAGGTTCTACTTTATGAAGACCCAAACTAAAGACTTAAGCTTGGCATGGCAGATCAGCGTGATGGTCATGTTAAGCGCCGTCATCGTTATGATGCCGGACTTCGCTTTCGCTTCAGGTCCCGATACCCCGATGGGTAACGTGCTCTGTACGGCAGCTAGCTGGTTTACCGGCAACACTGGTAAAGGTCTGGCGACGATCGCCATCACCGTTATCGGTATCGGCGCACTCCTGGGTAAAGTATCCTGGGGTATGGCGATGATCGTGGGCGTTGGCGTTGCCATCGTTTTCGGCGCAGCTGGTATCATCAACTCGATGAACGGCGGCGTTAGCGGTCTGACCGGAAACGGAATGAACTGCTAATTCGCTACATTTGACGACAAGAAGCCTGCCGGGAAACCGGCAGGCTTTTTTAATATATAAAATTCCCATAAATTCAGAGCCATTGTCACAAAACGGCAACAATTTGCTGCTTTTCCCCAAAGAAAATATAGCGTACTATCAAGGTATCTACATGAGGTAAGCCCTGCCTAAGGACAGGTAACTCCATCGGTGGATTTTTTCGATTCGCATGGCACATAGGCATATAACCTATTGTTAGTGCGCTATAATTCTTTAAGAAAGGTTCTGCGTTATGAAGACCCAAACTAAAGACTTAAGCCTGGCATGGCAGATCAGCGTGATGGTCATGTTAAGCGCCGTCATCGTTATGATGCCGGACTTTGCGTTCGCATCGGGCCCAAATACCCCGATGGGTAACGTACTTTGTACGGCTGCCAGCTGGTTTACCGGCAATACCGGTAAAGGTTTGGCAACCGTTGCCATCACCGTTATCGGTATCGGCGCACTCCTGGGTAAAGTATCCTGGGGTATGGCGATGATCGTGGGCGTTGGCGTTGCCATCACCTTCGGCGCAGCCGGTATCATCAACTCGATGAACGGCGGCGTTAGCGGTCTGACCGGAAACGGAATGAACTGCTAATTTTGCTAAATTGACTACCGAAAAAGCCTGCCGGGAAACCGGCAGGCTTTTTTATTAGCGGCGAACGCCGGTCGGATTGGTTGTGTAGGTTCCCACCACCTCGCTTTGCGCGAGGATATGCCCAGTCATGGCCGATTGCGCTAACTGGCCGTTTACCGGATCGGGCAAATGGAGCGACGCCACATCAAGCGCATACACGGTGAAATGATAATGGTGCAGACGCTCATCGTTCCAGGGCGGGCAGGGGCCGTCATAACCGCCGAAACCATACCCATTGACGCCGTTGGTGCCGTAATCGGTTCTCCCCACAGGCTTGCCGCCCGCGGTGATGCCGCTGCTGTCTTTACCTTCCAATATACCGGTCACCTGCGCAGGAATATCGATCAGCACCCAGTGGTAAAAATTCTGGCGGGGGAAAACCACCGGCAGTACTTTGTCGGGCTTATTGGCCGCATCGAAACTCGTCGGAACATCGGGATCGACGACGATCAGCGCGTAGGATTTAGTCTGCACCGGCGCGTCCGACCAGATGATGGCGGGACTGATATTATCGCCGTTCTTGGTGCGCCCCTTGCCGTCAGAAGTGCAATAGGCAAATTTGGGCGGGATAGGACTACCATCGGTAATGCCGGTGATTTTGACGATAAGGGGCGCCGGCGGCTGTGCAAGTGTCTGACCTGTTAGGCAAGATCCGACAATTAATAAAGTTCCAATTGAGAGTTTTTTCATAGAAAATTCCTTCATAATAATCCGTCATTGCGAGGAGCGTGGCGACGCGGCAATCCAGCCCATCCGCTTGCTTCCAACTCAACCGATGGGCTAGATTGCTTCGCATACGCTCGCAATGACGATAAATACTACGATAACGATTGAAATCCACTATTATAATGCCTATCTATGACCATGCAGCAACATGGATCCCGGCCTACGCCGGGATGACAAGGAGAACGATATGTTTATCCAGACCGAAGCTACGCCCAATCCGCTCACGCTGAAATTCATTCCCGGCGTTTCCGTCATGGTATCCGGCACGGCGTTTTTAACGTCGGCGGAGGATGCAAAGATTTCGCCGCTTGCCAAGGAATTATTTACGATAGATGGCGTTACCGCTGTGTTCTTAGGATCGGATTTTATCACCGTGACCAAGACTGAAAGCGGATCGTGGGAAACGCTGAAGCCCGCGATACTTACCACGATCATGGATCATTTCGTCGCCGGAAAACCGGTGATGTTAAGTGTTGAACAAAGCGCAGGCGGGCACGAATCCGATAGCGAAATCGTCAAGAAAATCCGCGAGCTCATCGAAACCCGCGTGCGCCCGGCCGTGGCGCAGGACGGCGGCGACATTATTTTCCGCGGCTTCGAAGACGGCATCGTCCAGCTTGAGCTACACGGTTCCTGCTCGGGCTGCCCCAGCTCCACCATCACACTCAAAAACGGCATTGAAAATATGCTTAAGCACTACATCCCGGAAATTGTTGCCGTGGAAGCGGTTGTGTAATAAGCCGTTAGTCTTTAGTCGATAGTGATCCGCTAACGACTAAAGACTAACGACTTACTTGCTAAGGAATCTTATGACCATACGCCTCTTCCCCCACAAAACCCATTTCGATTTCATGGGCCGCCGCTGGATCGGCTTTGCGTTTTCAATTATACTGACGCTGATTTCACTCGGCGTATTACTCGAACGCGGCTTGAATCTCGGTATCGATTTCACCGGCGGCATTCTGATGGAAATCCATACCGAAAAACCGGTAGATCTGGCGCCGCTGCGTAGCGCGCTTAACACGCAGGGTTTTGGCGAAGTATCATTGCAAAATATTGGTGACACCAGCGACATCATGATTCGAATCCAGGTGTCCAAAGACGAAGAACAATCGAAAGTCACGGCCAAAGTGAAGGAAGTGCTCGCCGGACAAATCAGCGGCGCCATCGACTATCGCAAGATCGATTATGTCGGCCCGACAGTGGGCGAGGAGTTGATCCAAAACGGCGTGCTCGCTGTGCTGTGCTCGTTCGCTGCCATCATGACCTATGTATGGTTCCGCTTCGAATGGCAATACGGCATTGGCGCAATTCTGGCGTTGCTGCATGATAGCATCATGATCGTCGGATTTTTTGCCGTCACGCGTTTCGAATTCGGCCTCACCGCCGTTGCCGCCATCCTCACCATCGTCGGCTATTCGATCAACGACTCGGTGGTGATCTATGACCGCATCCGCGAAAATATGCGCCGCTTCAAAAAAATGCCGGTGTTCGAACTCCTCAATATCAGCATCAACGACACGCTGTCGCGCACAATCCTCACTGCTTCCACCACATTGCTTGCATCGCTTGCGCTATTCCTCTTCGGTGGTGAAGTCATTCGCGGATTTTCGGCGGCGATGGTGTTCGGCGTTATCATCGGTACCTATTCCTCGATTTATATTTCCGCGCCGGCGTTGATTTATTTGAATATCCGTCCAAATGCACCGGCGGAACCTCAACCCGCCTGATTATTGGAGACGCTGTATGAATTATCCCGAGCTATACGGCTATTTTTTCGAGGAACTGAAAGTCGGCATGTCTGCCACCATGAGTCGCACCATTACCGACACTGACATGCGCAATTTCTCCGGCGTCAGCGGCGACACCAACCCAATGCACTTAAACGAAGAATTCGCCCGCGCTACGCCGTTTGGCGGAACGATTGTGTTCGGCATGCTGACAGCAAGCTTAATTTCCGCCGTCGTCGGCACGAAACTTCCCGGCCCGGGCTGTATCTACATGAACCAGACGCTTAAATTCCTGGCTCCCGTGCATGTCGGCGAAACAGTCTATGCGGTCGTCACCGTCAAGCAACTCACGCCCGGCAAAAACCACGTGCTGCTTGAAACCAAATGCTACGTGCACGAAAAGCCGGTGATCGAAGGCGAGGCACTCATCAAGGTTACGTCGAAACCCTCATAATCGTCATTGCGAGCGTAGCGAAGCAATCCAGCCTAACAATATGCGAGAAAAACACCCCGCAATATATATAATGTCCAACAAACGCAATGGGACATTGTACGCCGGCGTCACCAGCGATCTCTTGCGGCGTGATTGGCAACACAAAAATAAAGCGGCGGATGGTTTTTCGACAAAATACGGCTGTACATTGCTAGTTTACTATGAATTGTATGATGATATGACCCAGGCAATCGCTAGAGAAAAGCAACTTAAAGCCGGTTCCCGCAAAAAGAAATTGGCATTGATTGAAAGTATGAATCCCGATTGGAATGATTTAGGAAAAGCGCTGTGGAGTTAAATTCCGTCATTGCGAGCGTAGCGAAGCAATCCAGCCTAACCGCATGTTCTAATCTGATCGTTAGGCTGGATTGCCGCGTCGGCTCCGCCTCCTCGCAATGACGGATACTATGCAAATCATAAGAGATTTTTCAGCCCTTTTGCCTAAATACAAAGGTGCCGTCGTGGCGCTTGGGAATTTCGACGGGGTGCATCTGGGGCATCGCGCCATTTTGCAAAACGCGGTTACACTGGCAAAGCAATACGGCGCTCCCGCCGCCGTGATGACGTTTGAACCGCACCCGCGCGAATTCTTCGCTAAAGACGGTAAAAAACTGCGGATTTCGTCTTTTCACAGCAAGGTAAAAAACTTTGCCGACATGGGCATCGAACTATTATTTCTGGTGCGGTTTAATGCGCGCTTTGCTTCGCTCTCGCCCGAATCGTTCGTTGCCGATGTGCTGCATCGCGATCTAGGAGCAAAACATATCGTCACCGGCTATAATTTCGCCTTCGGGAAAAACCGCGGCGGCAATACGGCATTTTTGAAAGCGCAAGCCGAGCATCTGGATTTCGGCTTTACCGCCTGCGGCGCCGTGCAGGATGCATCGGGCGTTACGATTTCTTCCAGCGCCATCCGCGAATTCCTCGCCACGGGTAATGTCAAAAAAGCCTCGGCGCTTCTGGGACGGCCCTACAGCATCGACGGCAGGGTTCGGCATGGACAGAAAAAGGGACGCGAATTGGGTTTTCCCACCGCGAATCTTTCCCTGGATAAATTATTCGCGCCACGCTACGGCATTTATGCCGCGCGGTTTACCGTCGAGGGTAACCCGGGCCGTAACTATAACGGCGCCGCCAATCTCGGTATCCGACCAACCTTCGATTTAACGCAACCGCTGCTCGAAGTGCATGGGTTCGATATGGACGAGCAGCTTTACGGCAGGCGTATCGCCGTCGAACTGGTGGAATTCCTGCGCGATGAGCAACGATTCGACAACGTCGAAGCGCTGAAATCGCAAATTGCAAAAGATTGCCAGCAGGCGAGAAGCTTGTTATAGCCTCACTATGCTTGAAACCACTGCATCTCATGGAAAATATCGCGGCCTGGCTTTGCTCCTGGCAATACTGGCGCTGGCGCTCGATCAATACAGTAAATGGCTGATTTTGACTATATTGAGCGGGCATAACGGTCCTGCTATCGAAGCGACGCCATTTTTTAACATCGTGCTGGTGCGCAATTCCGGCATCAGTTTCGGCATGTTCGCCGGCGAGCGCCAACCGCTGCTTCTCACCGCCGTTTCGGTCGCGGTGGTGATTACCTTATTGATATGGCTTATGAAAAATTCGTCGAAGCTTGTGGCCATGGCGCTTGGCAGCGTTATCGGCGGGGCGATCGGCAACATGATCGACCGGGTGCGTTTCGGCGCGGTGACCGATTTCCTCGATTTTCATCTCGGCGTCTATCACTGGCCGGCATTCAACATAGCCGATAGCTGTATATTCATAGGGGTTGTACTTTTATGTATGGGCAGTATGTTTACTCCAAATCAGACGCAAGGAAGCATGACATGAAGCAGTGGAGAATTATTATCGCATTTGGTGCCGTTTTTCTTTCCGGTTGCAGCAGCGACACGGTAAAAAGCACGCTCGGTCTCGACCGCTCCGCGCCGGACGAATTCCGTGTGGTGTCGCGCCCGCCGCTATCGGTGCCGCCAGAATTCACATTGCGTCCACCCGCTAATTCCGATGCGTCGCCGAACCAGAGCTCGGCTTCGAGCCAGGCGCAATCGGTTATATTGGGCGGTACGGGAACGGCAGATAACGCGCCTGCTCCAGCCAAAGTTACGAAAACTACCAGCCGGAAAACGACCGCATCCAGCGGCACAAGCGGCGCCGACGCCGCATTCTTAAAAGATGCCGGCGCCGATCAGGCCGATCCGAAAATTCGCGATACGCTGACCGAAGAACGTTACGCCAAACAAGAGCAAAAAGAAGAAACGCCGTGGTGGGATTTCTGGTCTTCAAGCGATGACAAAAAAGAATCGCTGGTCGATCCGAAAAAAGAATCCGACCGTATCAAGAAGGATGCCGATGCCGGTCAACCCGTCACCAACGGCGATACGCCCGAAATCAAAGATCGCGATACCGGTTTGATAGGCCGCATATTTGGATATTAACATAACATGACACTACGCATTCTTCCCCCGACACTCGTCAACCGCATCGCCGCCGGGGAAGTGATCGAACGTCCCGCTTCCGTCGTCAAGGAACTGGTAGAAAACGCCATCGACGCCGGCGCAACGCGCATCGACGTCACGCTCGAGCAAGCCGGGAAAAACCGCATCATCGTAGACGATAACGGCAAGGGCATGACGCGCGAAGAACTTGAGCTTTCCGTACATCGCCACGCCACTTCCAAATTACCGTCGGACGATTTGCTCGATATACGCTATTTGGGCTTTCGCGGCGAGGCGTTGCCGTCCATCGGCTCGATCAGCCGGCTTACCGTCACCAGCCGCACAAAGGATTCCGCCAACGCCTGGGCGTTGCATGTCGAAGGCGGCACGATCGGCGAGGTGCAACCGGCGGTGCTTACGCAAGGCACACGCGTCGAAGTGTGCGACCTATTTTACGCCACGCCCGTACGGCTTAAATTCCTCAAATCCGACCGCACCGAAATCAGCCAGGCGCTCGACACCGTCACCCGACTCGCCATGGTGCATCCCGATATCGCGTTTTCGCTCACGTCGGATGAGAAGATTTTGTTTAATGTTGGCGCGCAAGGCGATCTGCTTGGTGCATCTATCAAGCGGCTCTCCGATATCATGGGCAAGGAATTTTCCGATAATGCGCTGGCATTGGATGCCAAACGCGAATCGCTGCATCTCACGGGGTTTGCCGCGCTCCCTACGTTTAATCGCGGTACGTCGACCGAACAATATCTGTTCGTCAATAAACGCCCCGTGCGCGATAAATTATTACTCGGCGCGATCCGCGGCGCCTATCAGGATGTGCTAGCGCATGATCGCCATGCCGTCGTCGTTTTATTCCTAGAAGTTCCGTCGCAGGAAGTGGATGTGAATGTGCATCCGGCCAAGGCCGAAGTGCGTTTCCGCGACAGCCAGGCCATGCGCGGCCTTATGGTCGGCGCGATCAAGCATGCGCTGTCGGATGCAGGATTTCGCGCATCCACAGCGGTGGCAGCGCAAACACTGGAGCGATTTTCAGGCAATTATAATATCCCGCGCCCAACGTATGATTACGGCAATCATAACGGCACGCTGCACGAAGGTGTAAGGCAATTTTTTGAACCGCTTATGGGCGCGGGCAATGCCACGACCTCGCTATTATCGCAAGACATGCTTGAACCCATGGCGCGTCCCACCGAAGAATCGGTGCAGGATTACACGCTGTATCCGCTCGGGGCTGCGCGCGGACAAATCCATAAAACCTACATCGTCGCTGAAACCGTCGATGGTTTAGTCATCGTCGATCAACACGCCGCGCATGAACGCCTCGTCTATGAAGGCATGAAAAAAAGTCTGGCCGAACGCGGTATCGCCACGCAAAAACTTCTCCTGCCGGAAGTGGTCGGGCTGGATCCGGCGCTCGCCGAATGTTTGCTTGCGCGCCAGCAGGAGCTGCTTGAATTTGGCCTTGCTATCGAATCGTTTGGCGTCGGCTCCATCGTCGTGCGCGAAACGCCGGCCATGCTCGGCGAAGTCAACATCGCCGCCATGATCCAGGAACTCGCCGATAATATCCGTGAGTTCGGCGAAGTGCTGGCGCTTAAAGAACATATCGAGGAACTCTGCGGCACCATGGCCTGTTACAGCAGCGTGCGCGCCGGGCGCAGCCTGGCGGTTGCCGAGATGAACGCGCTGCTTCGCCAGATGGAGCAGACGCCGTTTTCGGGGCAATGCAATCATGGCCGTCCGACCTACATCGAGCTCAAGCGCAAGGACATCGAGCGCTTATTCGGAAGGACGTAAATAGAGCATGATTTTTTATCTCATCCTTTCCTTTTCGGCTTTCTTTTTGTCATTGCTTGGAACGCGCGTCGCCATCCTTGCGGCGCGTAAACGGGCGGGCGGCATCGATCCGCTGGCCAATCCGCGAAAATCCATACCCAATGGCGGCGGCATTGCGCTGGTGATGACGTTGATTATCTGCCTGCTGATTGCCGATATTCATTACGGCATCGTGCTATCGCTGTTCCTGCTGGCGGCGGTTTCGCTCTTAGGCGATATTATCGAGATACCGGCGCTGGTACGCATCGCGGTGCAGATTCTTGCTGTCCTTATTGCGATGAGTTTTTTGCCGTCGCCTTTGTTTGGCGACACGTTTCCCCTCTGGGCGGATAAAGTCGTTACGGTGGCGTTATGGGTATGGTTCATCAATGTGTTTAACCTCATGGACGGTATTGACGGCATCACCGCCATGGAAGTGATCTGTATCGCCACCGGCTTCTCGCTCATCATCGCACTGAGCGGCATTTTCCCCAATCCGCTTTCGGTCTACAGCTTGATTTTGATGTCGGGCGCGTGCGGATTTTTCTGGTGGAACTGGTATCCGGCAAAAATATTGCTCGGCGAAGTCGGCAGCGCGCCGATTGGGTTTTTAGTCGGCTATATGCTGTTTATCGCCATCGCTTCGGGTTATGCCTACCCGGCACTGATCCTTCCTGCCTACTATCTCTCCGATGCCACCGTTACTTTCATACGCCGCTCCTTTCGCGGTAAAATCGACTGGGAAACCCACCGCGAGCATTACTACCAGATGGCCGTGCGCGGCGGGCGGCGGCACGATACGGTAGTGCGCTACATATTCGGCCTGAATTTTCTGTTAATTCTGCTCGCCACTTTTTCCGTACTTAACCGCGAATTGGCCCCCATCTATATTGCGACGGCCTATATGGCGACATTCATGGTGATGGGCTTTTTCGCCTACACGCCGCACAATCCCCGCCATGTCACCTTTTAAGCGCCATAATCATTTAGCAATCCTGCACGACGCCATCATGGCGGCGCTTAGCTTCCGTCTGGCCGCTTATATTCGCTTAGGCGCCGAACAATGGCACGACGATGCGGCGGCGTATGTAAGCCAGGGGACGATTCTTTTCACCGTCACCTGCGTCTGTATTTTTATCTACATGCGCCTCTATCGCGGCCTGTGGCGCTATGCTTCGATGCAGGACATGGTCGCAATCGTCAAGGCGGTGACGCTCTCCATCCTGATTTTCGCCGTCATCATGTTCGCCGTCAACCGCCTCGAAGGCATTCCGCGCTCGGTGCTGTTCATCAACTGGATGCTGCTTATGGGCATGCTCGGCGGCCCGCGTTTTCTGTACCGCGCATTCAAGGATCGCACCTTATCGTTGCACACGACGCTGCATGCGCAGCCGCGTATCCCGGTGCTGCTGATCGGCGCCGACGATCAAGCCGAGCAATTCATCCGCGACATGGGCCGCGACGCAGGCGCGCCCTATGAGGTGGTGGGACTCGTCGATAACGATCCCGAACAAAAGGGCCGCACCATTCATCGCATCCGCATTTACGGCGATACCGGCGCGCTGACGCATATCGTCCGAAGTCTGGAACGCAAAGGCCAGCGCCCGCAGAAAATTATTTTAACCGACAGCCAGGCCGCCGGCGGCGCCGTGCGCCATTTACTGGAAATCGCTGACGGGCTTGGCATTCCGCTAGTGCGCCTGCCGCGGCTTAGCGAATTCAAACATGGCTTTCACGAACGCCCGGAGCTTCGCCCAATTGCAGTCGAGGATTTGCTGGGTCGCTCGCAAAACGTCCTCGACCGCGACAGCATGCAGGCGCTGGTGCATGGCAAAAGAATGCTCATCACCGGCGCCGGCGGCACCATCGGCGGCGAGCTTACGCGCCAGATCTGCCAGTTCGGCCCGGCGGAATTGATCCTGTTTGAAAACAGCGAATTCAACCTCTACCAGATCGAGCGCGAAATTCGCGACAATTTTCCAGACGTAGCATTGACCGTCGTATTAAGCGACGTGCGCGATGCCAAAAATATCGATGTGGTGTTTCGTAAACACAAGCCGCAACTGGTGTTGCATGCCGCCGCCATCAAGCATGTGCCGATG
>Ga0206906_1053_pt1 | contig 18806 bp, 14 predicted proteins | sample Alteio_BWOrgHeat_79_FD_152935 | JGI IMG/M metagenome (GOLD analysis project Ga0206906, IMG submission 152935) | Enriched cells from forest soil in Barre Woods Harvard Forest LTER site, Petersham, Massachusetts, United States -... | ecosystem: Environmental > Terrestrial > Soil > Temperate forest >...
TCGCTTCCCGCGCGGCAAGCCAATGAAGCTCCGCGTTGGCTCGAGACCGACAGGCCCTCTGCGATCGGCACGTACACGACGGACGAACGCCTGAAGCTGCTGGGGACGGGATCGATCAGTCTCTATTTTCGCTTGCCGCCGGATCTATTCTTGCGCGCGCGCCAATCGGTTCCTTTGCTTCTCAGGTACGAGTACAGCGGTGCGCCGGAGGAATCGCGACCCGCCCTTCACGTACGTTTGAACGGAAGAGACATCGACAGCATTCAGTTGAAGCCAACTTCTTCCCCGATGGAAGAGTCTGAAGCTGTTAACCTTCCGACCGGCAGTCTGCGTGCATACACAAACACGCTCACCATCGACTTTTACTTTGCGCGGAATGTTCCAACAACGAATATACGGCCATCTTTCGCAATTCGCCGTAACTCGTCGCTCGACCTTCGCGGACTTCCGCACTCGGTCGTGCTTCCCCGCCTGGAGTTGTTCGCAGACGCGGGTTATCCCTTCACCGAGCGACCCGACGCCAGTCGAACCGCGGTGATCATGCCACATTCTCCAGCTCTCCCCGAATACGAATCGTTGATGGATATGGCTGGTTTCTTTGGCGCCCAGACTGGAGCGACGGTGACAGGGATTGAGATTACCGATCCTGAACATCTCAACGATGCACAAGACAAGGACCTCGTACTGATTGGCACGCCTGGTTCACAGCCGCTCTTGTCGAAATGGGCGAGCAGTATGCCGCTCGATCTGTCTGGTTCGGAAATGCGCGTCAATGAGGCCGCAGAGTCGGCACTGTTGTTCCACTCGGCGTGGCCGTTCCGAGGCTATGATGGCGTTCGGCTAAGACGGTTGATCGACGGCGGATCCATCGCCAGTTCCAATGTGGATGCGCTGGTAGAAAGCTTCGTCTCGCCTCTGCGCCAGGACAGGCTAGTCGTGGCCATTATTCCCAGCGGTCCCAATCCAATGGACGCTGTGCGCGCCTTGTTTACTCCCTCAGAGCGCCAGGGACCTATATACGGCGGCGTGGCAGTCTCACAAGGCGGACGCTTTGAGTCCTTTCTGGTAGGAACTTTTGCCTACCATTCCGGCAATCTCAATCGCTTTCAATACGCGACCGTTCTTCTATTCGAAAACTATTTTCTTATTCCGCTCCTCGTTCTTTTACTCGCAGGGATGATCGTTGCGTGGATGCGCTGGAGTACCGAGCGCATTGCCGCGCAGCGTTTGGCGACGCGAGAGAGCTAATCGAGGTTGGACAAAATGACACATCCGTTTCGTCTCCCCCTCCTGCTGATTCTGGCGTTTGTTGTGGCCACATCGGCGCCGTCCGAAACCCAAGGCGGAGTCGATGTCCTGCTTGCAAAAGCTCGCTCGCTCGAGGCGCGAGGCCGCATGGATCTGGCCGTTCAAAATTGGCACACGGTTCTGCTTGTCGATCCTAACCAGACCGAAGCACTTGCAGGGATGGCACGCAGCGCCAAACAGAACGGTCAAGTGGGCGAAGAGCGTTCTTACCTTGACCGTTTGCGCAAAATCAATCCGAACGATCCCGCGATCGGGGCGGTCGAGAACCTGCACGTCTTCACGCCCGAAGAAAGCAGCCGCCTTGATGAGGCCGGAAGGCTCGCGATGCAGCACAAGCCAGACGAAGCGATGAAGATCTATCGTGAAGTTCTCGGCGACCAGCAGCCGCCACCGGGAAAGTGGGCGCAGCCGTTCTATGAGACTGAAGCAGCCAGCACCGGCGGCAAAGAAAAAGCGATCTCCCAATTGCGCCAGTTGAGTGCTCAAAATCCCAACCAGGAAGCATACCGTCTGTGGCTCGCCTCGTTGTTGAGTTACGACCCCAAGACACGCCTTGAGGCTTTTCAACTGTTCGCGTCGATCAAGGATCCCGTCACCGCGGAGCAGGCCCGCGCTCCATGGCGGCAGGCGCTGATGTGGGAAAGGGAGAATCCCGAAGCGCTCACCGCGTTCGAAGCCTACCTTCAACGCTATCCAGACCCGGATCTGCAGCCCGAGGCAGCGGCACTTCGCGCAAAAGCTCAGGAAAACATGGCCGATGTGAACCGAGAGCAAGGCTACAAGGCGCTCCGTAGTAAGAACCTCGATACGGCGACCGCGAGGTTTACCGAAGTCCTCAGGCAGTCACCTAACGACACCGATGCCATTAGTGGACTCGCGTATGTTCGCCTGGATCAGAAAAGGTTCAGCGAGGCATTGAGCCTCTTTGATCGCGCGCGCACACTTGCTCCCCAGCGGCAAGATGTTCGCGGCGGGTATGACAGCGCGAGATTCTGGTTGGCCATCGAGCGCGGAGCCTCCGCACAACAACAGACCCACTCGGAGGCGGCGATCCTGGCATTCCAGGAAGCGCTGACTCTTCGGCCCTCAGACACCGGCGCGCTGCTGGGACTGGCAAATGCGCTCGTGCGAGATCGAAAGTTCGCCGATGCCGAGGCGAGATTCCAACAGGTCTTGAATCAGGCTCCGTCGAACCCAGACGCAATCGCAGGTTTGGGATTCGTGCGTCTCAAAGAGGGGCGCTTTGAGGAAGCGCAGGTGCTCTTTGCCAAAGCGCGCAAGCTGGACCCCGCGCGAAAGGACGTCGCGGAGGGCTATCACAACGCGGAGTTCTGGGGAATCATGAACCAGGCCGCCACGCTCGATCAGCATCGGCCCAAAGATGCGGTCGCCGCATATCAACAAGCCGTCTCGCTCAATCCGAGTGACAAAGACGCGGTGCGGGGATTGGCCAACGCGTCGGTGCGCGCGAGTGATTATCCCCTTGCGGCAAAAACTTACTTTCGCCTGACCGCCGCGGATCCCACCGATGAATCGAGTTGGCTGGGGCTCATTCAAGCGCAGGTGGGCGAACAAGCTCCTGATCAGGCCATCGCGACCTCCCAGCGCATTCCATTAGCTGTGAAGGAACGGATGGAGAGCCGCTCTGACTATCTTTCGGAGATGGCCCTTGTTTATTACAGCGCTAATCGACCTGCTGATGGAGACGAAGCAATCCATCGCGCGATGCAAGTCGCCAGAATCTCCGATACGGAAGATGCAGTGAGCCTGCGTCTTCAAGTCGCCGGCGGATTTCTGGATCAAGGCAAACCAGAACGAGCAATCGAAATCTATCACGAGATAGCACAGTCGCATCCGAATAACCCGAACGGGTGGGAAGGATTGGCTGGCGCATATACACGAGTGGGTGACTTCTCCGATGCGATCGAAGCGGTGCACTCCACGCCTCAGCCTGCATACGACGCGGCTGTGAAACACACCGGGTTTCTGAATTCCATGGCTATTCTTTACTCAACTCAGGGACAGTGTACGGAGGCAGAGGATTTCCTCAACCGGTCGCTTTCTTTGGATCAAAAAGCAGGACACGAGCCTGCTGAAGGCACGCAGCTTCAACTGGCAGACATTTGGATGCGCCAACGTAACTACGGGAATGCGCAGGACCTCTATCACGACATCGTGTCAAGGAACGCGAATTCCGCCGACGCCTGGCGCGGCTACCTGGTTGTGCTTCACCAGCAGCGAGCCGACCGGACGCTGGTGGCGGAGATGCAACACATTCCGGTGGCTGTCCGCACACAGCTTGAAACCGATCCCAGCTTCCTTGTTTTGGAGGCGAGCGCATACTCCTCCACGGGGCACAACCAGGAAGCGGTTCCGCTCTTACAGGAAGCGCGCTCACGGTACACGGCACAACGCAAGCTTCCTCCCACAATTCTCGATGTCCAGACTGCCTGGACCATGCTCGCCGTCTCTGCGGACGCGCCGGGACTCAGCGATCTCCTGCGGGCAGCTAAAGACCGGCCCGACCTTACCTCAAAACAGCGTGACGCGATTGAAGAACTTTGGTCGAGCTGGAGCGTACGCCGTGCCGAGCGCGCGTTCGAAACCAATCCGCAACTTGCCTATTCCATTCTTACAGACGCGGGACGCGAGTATCCGGGTGATCGAAACATCCATGTCGCCTTGGCGTCTCTCTATTTGAAGCAGCATGAAAAGCAACAGGCCCTCGAGGTTTTTCAAACCTGGGGCATGTCGGGAGCGCAAGCAGGAGACTTTCGGGTTGCAGCCGGAGCGGCCTTGTCCGCACACAAGAGCGATCTGTCCGACCAGTTCCTGCGTCACGGACTCGATCGTTTTCCCCATGACCCTGAACTGATGCATATGGCGGCCAGGCAGGAAATCGCGCGCGGGAACTACGACGAAGGAGAGCGCGAATTGAGATCGGCTTTAATGGCCCTGCAAGAGCAGAACCCGCCCACGTCGCAAATGAAGGCCGTGGTGTTGCCGAATGTACAAGAGAATACGGAAGCCTCTTCTGTTGGACCCAGCGAGGGCTCAAGAGCATCGGAGTCCGCACCGCCATGCAAGCCAGAGACGGCCAACGGTGCCGCAAGCGAAGCACGCATCAGGCCGATCAGCCTCGTGTCTTTCGTTTCCAATGATCAGGACCCGGAGGGACAAGGCACCGGTCGTCAGCAGCCGCAACCGCCAGCAACTCAGGCTCAAGACGAGAAACAGCAGCAACATCAGGAGATGGAGGATGAGGTCGAGGCAGTGGATAACAGAAACACGCCGGTGATCAGCACCGGCGGGATCGGTTCGGGACGCGTGGGGGATCCGGGAATCGATCGCCTCATCGTGAGTGATACGCTTCTTGGAGGGGCGTATACCGTTTCCAACCAGGTGCGTTTTGGTGTTGAAGGGCATGGTGTGTACGCCTACAGTGGCACTCCGGATGGAAGTTCGAACCTGATGTTCGGTACCCTGCCGTCGAACACATCGTTCGGCGAACAATCGCAGGTCGGTTACTCCGGCCTTGCCCAGTTGTCGACCAATAGCTTCGGAATGTCTGTAGGCACTTCTCCACAGGGCTTCCCGGTTCACAACCTGACGGGCGGGTTCCGCTTCCACCCGCTCAACAGCTGGTTCACCGTGCTGGGGGTGCGTGACAGCGTGAAAGACAGCCTGCTTTCCTATGCGGGCGCGGTCGATCCGGGCACCGGCATTCGATGGGGTGGCGTCGTCTCCAACGCTGTTACTGCGAAATTCGATTCTGCGCCTTCAACCAGCATCCGTTACAAGAGGATCGGCGAATATGCCTCGGGCAGTTACTCGTTTATCCAGGGACTCCATGTGCCCGACAACTGGAGCATATCCGGCAACGCGGGTTTGTATTGGCAAGTCGTGCAGGGGCTGACGGTGGGTGGCAATGTAAACGCCATGCACTATGACCAGAATCTGAAGTTCTACTCGTTCGGACAGGGAGGATACTTCAGCCCGCAGCAGTACTACCTGGTCTCGGTTCCGATCTCGTGGTATGCGCGTCATCCGCGCTTCGAGTACGAGGTAAAATTCAGCGGCGGCCTTCAATATTTGCACGAGGACGCTTCCCCGTTCTATCCAGTTTTGCCCGGCTCCGCGACCGTTACCCAAGGCGTCTACGCATCCAACAACAGCACAGCGGCAAACTACGATGCCGATGTCCGCCTGGGTTATCGAGTCGCCCCGCACGTGTATTTCGATACGTTTGCCACGGCCAACAACGCTCGGGATTATTACACGCAGAGCGTGGGGTTCAATCTAAGGTTTATGGTAGATCGAATTCCAACCAGCACCGACCTTCGTGTGAATTCAATTCCAGATTGGACGGGGAAACAGCCGTATACCATCCATTGAAAGGCTCGTCGCTGCACCCGAATTCTTTCGCTTTGTGAGGGCCCGGGTGAAATCCGCGGCCCGCAAATATTATTCGGGATGGTGAAATGACCCGTGACACGGGTTTGGAGGAATTGCTGAACGACAGCCCGGGAACAGTGCCTGGAACTTACGCAAAGAACAATGTGTGGCGGCTGAGCCTGGCTTTTGAACGGCAACCTGTCGTATAGCGCTCGTAGGGACGGAATGCTGACCGAGTCCCTTCCTTGCCGGGGCCTTTCGGTATCTTCCACTCGACGTACCGGCGGAGCCTTATAGGTCCCTTGCTTCAATCGTTGGCAGAGCTCTTGGATTCGTGTACCCAAGTTCTGTTCAAATTCCTTTGCTGTTTCTCCATCGACGCCACTCGCACCCCGACGGTTTATCTGCTTCCAGGTTTCAGTGAGAAACTCCGGAGTGAGCAGATGCGCCAGCGAGGTGAATCGCAGCTTCGGTTCTGACTTGGCCTTCTTCGTGATCCGGTCCAGTTGTGTGGGCATTCGTCTCCTACCTCTGAGTGCAGGGAATGTTTCCCTGAACCGGCAACTCAACCTGTCTCGCCTCTTCCCCATGTACGCGTTTTCCCGCGCTCGCAGTACTATAAGCGAGCCCCGACTTCCACCGTCGCGTTTAACTTCCTCGGGGGGATTTGGCCTTTCCGACGGTTCTCTCGAGCTCGGAATGTGCAATCCGGCCTCCCTCGGGCATCCCCAACGTAATAATGAGCGAAACCTGTGCAACCCACCTTGTGAGCGAGCCATCAAACGTCGTCGAGTCATCTTCACTGGTTTTTGTGGCCAGTGCGGTAGTTGGCAATTCCTTTTCGACTACCCGAAGTCCTCCTTTTCGCGGGCCCAACGTCGGTTCCGTGCAGGTGACGAGCCATTTACCGCGCTGAAACTCGGGTTCTCTTCAAGTAAGTCTTACATTTACGAATCGGCAAGCCGCCGCATCCAGATTGTATGCGCCGGCCACGCGAGTACTTTGCCCTTCTTCAGGAGGTCTCAGATGAAGTGTCTTCGCCACGCCATCCAAAATAAAGAACAGGCTGATGTTATTCGGCAGGTTTTAGTACACCGTCCGGCTGTCCACCATTGGCAAATGATCGCCATCGCCACGATAATGATGGTTTTCTCGGCGCCATCATTCGGCCAGTCGACTCGTGGCGCAACCGAGCCGATCCTCTCAAACCCTCCGATTCCGATGGCTCAACGGATGGAGCTGATGCGGATCGCGCGGGATACGTGGCGCTTCTATGCCGCAGACGTTGATCCGAACACGCACCTGCCCATGGACAATTTCGGCGCCAACGGCCTGGGAACGTATACGTCAGCCGCTAACATCGGCGTCTATCTGTGGGCCGTGGTCGCGGCAAACGATCTCGGCCTAGTCAGCAGGCCAGAGGCGCGTTCCCTCATTCAGACAACGCTAACGGAAGTGCAAGGCCTGAAGAGATTCGACGGCTTCCTCTACCAGTGGTACGACACCACAACCGGCACGGTGATCAGGAATCCCGGAGACACGACCGACTGCTCCGCGGAAACTCCAACCACCGATAACTGCTTCTTCGTCTCCGCCGTTGACAATGGTTGGTTTGCGTCGGGACTGATTGTTGTCCGTCAGGCGATGCCGGAACTTGCTTCTCTGGTGAACAGTCTGATGGGGCAGATGGATTTCAGCATCTTCTACGACAACGGCGTCGAAACCGTGTGCAACGTGAACGCCGCAGGACAACCCACCGGTCAGATGTTCGGCGGCTACTACGTTGGTATTGGACCGGCAGGCTATCACAATGGCGCCTTCTACAGCGATCCGCGCATCGCTATTTATATCGGTATGGGCCTGGGCCAAATGCCGGGCAACGTGTGGTGGCGAAGCTGGCGAGCTCTACCGCCGCCGGCCCCATACGACAACTGCGCGGCCACCGACCCAGACTTTTCGTGGCAAGGGCAATGGCCGATGGGTGGCAGTTGGCAGGATTACGCCGATCCTCAATCGCACCAAATCTTCCATGTTTGGGAAGGGCATTACACGTACCCCGGCACCACGATCAACTTTGTGCCAACGTGGGCGGGCGGATTGTTTGAAGGGCTGATGCCCAACGAAGTCGTGCCCGAAACGTCCTGGGGGAGAAGAGGTTTTGGGCTCAACGATCTGCGTACTGCACAAGTGCAGATCAAATACGCGACGGAGATGCTTCACTACCCCGTGTGGGGCCTTTCGCCGTCCAGCACAGCGGATGATACCGGCAACTACGCGGGCTATGGCGTCGAAGGCTTGCTGTTTTCCTACTTCGGGCTCGGCGCGGATACCACGACTCCGAACGACGGATTGTCGCAGTGTTATGCTTGCGCAACCGAGGATGTGGTCACGCCACATGCATCGTTCCTGGCGCTGGATGTGCTTCCACAGCAGGCATTCGACAATATCCAGTCGCTTCTATCGCGATACCCCGGAATCTACGGTGCGTATGGGTTTTTCAACGCGGTCGATCCGACCACGGGTTCGATTGGACATCGCTACCTGGTCCTCACCCAATCTATGATCATGGCGGCGCTCGACAATGCGCTTAACGATCGGGCAATGCAGCGCCACTTTGCGCGAGATCCCGTTTCCCTAGCCGCTCTGACGTACTTGTCGGCTGAGACGCTCTCAATTCAATGATGGTGGCTGGCCCATGTACCTGAAACAGTGAATTCGCAAGCCAGAATCTTCAACGGGACGCCGGCGATTCCCCGAAGATGGCCCGTCGGAGCGGCCCTATCAGTCCACAAGCACCGAAGAACAGTTTTGCAAACTGGCGTATCAGGGGGTCCGTGAAATGGCGAGCTTCATGCAAAGCAAAGATGCGTTCACAGCCCTGAATGCGCCCTGCGGGCGCTGACGAAGATCATCGTCACGAAGAAGGGGGAAGCGGGGCCGCGCCCGTTATCATCGACCGTTCCGCCAACTTGGATGCTGTCATCGATCCCCTCGCCAAAGGCGGCTATTATCAGCTGGGCAGGTCTGCGTATCGGTCCAGCGAATATTCGTTCATGAGGTTCTGAAGGCCTTACTCGTCGAACGCTTCTCCGAGCGTGTCCGGCAACTCACCATTGGCGATCCCACCTCAATTAGATAGAGGTTGGCCCTCTGATTGCGCCGCGCGAGGTGGAGCGCGTCGGCAAATGGGTAATGGACTCGGTCGCCGAAGGAGCCACCCTCGCCACGAGTTCCGCGAGTTTCAGCCGTATCCAAGAGAGCGTCAGCGGCTATGCACGCCATCCCAAAGCGTATGGATTACGGAGTCCTGCCCGGTGAAGCCTGGATTGGGCGTGTAGAAGAGCGCGCCGTTGCTTACGAACCTTGATGGTGCCACCGGCTGGAGATGATGCGCTGTAGACGCTCAGCGGCAATCAGTCGGGTGATACCTCGTTGGTCATTACACCCGGCGCGGACAAAACGAAGGTGCGTCCCTGCACTGCCGCATAGGCGTCGTTGTTGGCGATGGGCGTGCGCAACTCGTACGCGCCGATGCCGCAAGCCGGGCCCTGCGGCCGGGGAACGCCACGCTGGTCATCCACCACGCTTCCGAAGGAACAATTCCCCGCGTCAATCGCGGCGCTGCCTGGCAACGGTCCTTGCGTAGCCGTTGTGGCGGGCGCGTTCACCTGCAAAGGTCCGAGGTTGATGTTGGCGTTGTTGTTAACATCGGTTGGATCGGTTAGCCCGCAGCTATTGTTACTGGCAAGATTGTGCCCTACCGAGATCGAGACGACCCCGCTGCAATTCGGTGCGCCGACGGGCGAGCTCAGGATCGAATTTCCCATGCTCACCTCGCTCCCGCGCATGATGTCGATGGAAAAACTGGACGTCCCGTCGCTGACAACGGTGCTGTTGACCAGGGACACGATGCCGGAGTAAACGACAAGGTTGGCAATTGGGCCCGTGTTTCCACTCATGGTTGAATTCACAAGCGAAACGAGTCCACCCGCGACACTGATCCCTGCGACGTAACCGTTGTTTGCCGTAATAGTGCTGTCAATCGGATCGGTTTCGCGGTTGAGATTCCATACACCTCCGCCCAAGCCACCGTAAATCGCCTGGTTATCGCTGATGGTGCTCCGCACCACCTTGACGACGCCTCCACCGTTGATAATGCCCCCGCCGTTTCCAGTGATCAGGCTGTCGCTTACGGTCAGATAGCCGTAGGCCACCATGCCCGAGCTTCCGGCGCCCTGCACCGTCGCACCCTCCAGATTCACCGTCGCGCCCGCGTCAATAGACAGCACTAAATCCTCACCTCCTGCGTCCAGCATGGTCTTTCCCGCCCCTTGCAGCGTAAGCGTCATGTTTTTGCCGATTTCCACGTTAACCGGGTAGGCTCCTGGAGTTATGGTGATGGTGTCGCCGCTGCTGGCAGCGGCCACAGCGGCGGAAACGCTGGTCTGGTTGCAGCCGCTGGCGCACACACTGATGGTGGCGGCGCGCGCGATCGCGGGGCTGGTCATGGTTAACATGCAGATTGCCGCCGCTGTTCGTGCTTGCCATCGACCCGGAATGGTGATTTTGGTTGAGGGTGTTGGCCTGTCATCGAAGCGGCTCATGTGGCCGATCAAAGAACATTTGTTGCGTATCAAGCGGTTCATGAAATTCACTCCAATTCAAGAAATCGAGTTGGAGCGCGGGTCATGCCTCTGAGCGTTGCGATGATTCCTGCTCCGGTTAGATACGCGACATCGCCTCGCGAATCCTTGCATGAAGTCCCGAATTTTGAGATGTTTTTTCGCTCCGAAAGGAGAGTCCTGTGGAAGGAAGCGCATCGCTATACACCCGCGCATAATTAAAGGGACATAGTGATCAACAAAAAGGGGTGAGATAGGAGCGAATCAGTTCGGGGTGAGACTGCATTTCTCCAAAGACTCTGGTTAGAGTGGCGAGCAGTGCGTCCACGCAGCCGAAGAATCTATTGTGTGTTCCGTTCTTGCGGGTGTGCTGCCACAGTCTTTCTGTAGTGTTCAATTCCGGCGAATAGGGTGGCAATTGATGCACTTCCAGCCAATGCCGGTTGGACTTGAACCACGCCCAGACCTCCGCATCCTTGTGGTAGGAGGCATTGTCCTGAATCAGGATCGCTCCTTGGCGGCGATAGCGCCGAGCGAGTTGTTCGAGGAAGCCGCGGTACGTGGTAGCAATGAAGACTGTTTCCTGACGGTAATCGAACCGCGTGCGCCAAAGTTCGATGGCGCCGAGAATCTTCACGTTCTTACGTTCTCCGGTTCCGGGGATTTCCGTCGGGCACCCGATGCGGCTCCAGGTGGCGTGGAGAGTCGAGTCTTGCCGGAAGCTGGCTTCGTCGGTGAACAGGAGTGCCCAGTGTCGCGTGCGGGCTTTTTTTTAAGCGCGGGATAGATGCGGCGGTGCCATCGGTCTTGTGCCGCAGCGTCGGCGCGGGCCAGTACGCGGCGGGGCCGTTGTACTGAAAATCCCCAGCCACGAAGCAATTTGCGAACATGGCCGGGATGATACTGAACGCCGAACCCCGTTTCGATCACCCAGGCGATCATGGGCGAGGTCCAGATGCCGCTGTCCAGACCGTACGCTACCGGACCGCTGTCAAGAATATCCCCCAACTGTTGCTGTTGCTTCTCTGACAGCTCCGATGGCCGGCCCGACCGATACCCTTCCAGCAGACCATCGATTCCATCGCTCTGATATCGCTGCAGCCACTGCGATACTTTGGACCTCGGTGCCTGCAGGATCTCCGCCAATTGGCCACTCGTACGTCCTTCAGAATTCAGCACTACGGCGCGCAGCCGCTTTGAAGGCCTCCCAAGACCAGTATGCCACACATGTCTCTCTATTTATGCGCGGGTGTATAGCTGTGCTTTACGGGGCTGGTGTGACCAGACCGGTCCGCCGTCAACAGCATTCATTGGAATGACAAGCCGTTCTGATGGTTCGGCGGTGCAGCCCGCCCGCGTGCGATCGCCTGTGTTCTCATCAAATCCATGAGATCGCGCCGAACCGAACGCACACCCGTTGGCCTTTCTCCGGCCTCTGGGCTGTTGCTGCTCTCTGCGCTTTGGGCCATTGCCTGGCTGCGCACGGACCTGATTCCACAGTTCGGTGCGGAAACCTTGCCACCGGCGCAGGGCCAAGCGGCGCTCTATTCCGTTTTCGCGGCCGTGGCTGCGTCTATCGCCGTCGCGCAGCACTTCGAATTTCCACGCGGACGCCGCGCGTGGGCGTGTGCCAGCATCGGTGTGGGTCTTTTCGTGGTTCCGGCCGTGCTGGCTGCCTACGCAGAGGGTTGGGTTTCCAAGCTGGACGAGGTTGCAGTCTTCTCACTTACGCCCGTCTTCACCGTCGTTCTGGAGCCGTACCTGCAGGACAGTGCAACGCGACAGGGCAAGGCCGCTCTGGCCGGCACCCTGGCCGCAGTTGTCGGCATCCTCTTGCTCTTTCCTCTCGACATTCCTCGCTCATTCCGTGCCTGGGCATCGCTGTGCGCCCTCCTTGCGGCAGCCTTCGTCATTGCCGCCACAAACTGTCTCGCAGTCAGGCTTGCACACAATATCGCGGGCCGCTCGACCCTTCCAATGGCCGCTCTGGCCAGCGGCGCCAGTGCCATCTGTTTCGCTGCGGCGGCTGCCGTCAGGCCGCACGCTGCATGGCGCTGGAATGCGTTGCCGACTCAACTTCTCGGGCTGCTCTTAATCGACCTTCCAGCCCTCTTCTTGCTCTTTTGGCTGATGCGCCGCCTCGGCGCCTCGCGAATGACGGCTCGCTTTCTCCTCGCGCCGTTGTTCGCCATCCTCGCGGGAATGGCGCTGGAACCATCATCTCCGCCCGTGCGCGGCTGGCTCGGGATGGCGTTCCTGGCAGGCGGCGCAGGATGGCTCCTCTTCGCCCCTCCGGAAAGAACCGAAGTGGATGAATTGAGCTTGCTGAATGAGCGCACCGCTGACTTGCCAAGGCGGCCGCCAACTGGCAATTGAGTTGGCGGCATTTCCGCGGCATGCACAGTGACGGCCCACGATTGCCGCAAAATTGCGTAGACACCAGCATGTACCCACCTGACCGATTGATTGTTGTCATGGCGGAGTCGCCCTTGCCGAGGATGGTGATCGTCCGCGTCAGCTCCACATCGGTCGGGGCTCAGCGTACAAGCTACATTGGAATGATTCTGGATGCGTGGCGCTCGGTTCCCTTGCGGACAATCATCGCATGATCGAATTCGACAAATTGCATCCGACCTGTCTCACCCAGGGCGGCCCGGACCACGGCCTCTGGCTCGAAGGCGGAGGTTGCGATCTGCATTGATTGCCAGAACTCCGCCATATTCGGGTGCCCGATCGCTGCCTTGATCGCTGCAACCACATCTTCGAACGACGTTGATGACGTCACTGTGAACCGTTCCATCTCTAGTTTTATGATCATTCGGCTACCTTTCAACGTCGCTCAGTCATCGCAATTGGCGATTCAAGAATTCGCTCGTCCGGCTGTTGGCAAGGGCGTCGGCCGCAGCATTGTAGTGCGCCCCATTATGTCGAGCGAAGGCATGATGCTGACCCGGATAGCTGTGGACTGTCGTGTTCGGTTTCTTCGCAAGTGCGGCTTTGATCTCGGCTTGAGCAGTCTTGGAAATGAACTCGTCCTCCTCCGCCAGATGCATTAAAAGGGGCGCATTAAGCCCATCGACCTCTTGCAGATACTTGTCGGTATCGGCGCCGTGATAAGCGACCGCAGCGTCGACGCCGTAGCGCACGGCTGTCAGGAAGACCATCAGCGCGCCGAGGCAGTAACTGTACCAAGTGGGTTCGACTTCCAGGCGGGAGTCTTAACAGGGGACGTGAACGAGTCGGCGGAGATCAGAACCTGCGACTCAGCCATGAATGCCGCCTTAGCCTTCGGAAGGTCCGCTGCAAAGTCGGCATGGAAGACTGCCGGATCAATGTAGAAGTAGCCATCGTCGGTAGGCTTAATCCCTTTGGTGGCGGGTGGTAGGCCTTGCTCGATCGCGGCGCAGCTTTCCCCAGTTTCCAGCGCGAATGCAGCAACATAGACAAGGGCTGCGACCTTTGGATGATTGCCGGCTTCGGTGATGACAGCGCCGCCATAGCTGTGACCCACGAGAACTACCGGCCCAAGCTGCCGGTCGATCACGGCCTTCGTGAACTTCAGGTCTTCCGCAAACGAAGTCTCGGGGTGCTGCACCACCGCAACGGTGTATCCATCTTTCTTGAGGATGTTGGAGACGGCTTCCCACCGGAGCCGTCCGCGAAAGCACCATGCATCAGGACCACGTTCTTATTAGTCTGTTTCATGACCATTCTCCTTTCGGGTAAAGATCCAATCGGACCGTGTAATTTCGTTCTCGGAACGCCTTCGCCCTAAACCCGTTCCTCGGCGAAAGCACCATGCACCAGGACCACATTCTTGATGCCGGCCGGCGACGGGGATGTCGCCGCGGCAACGCTACACCTCGTCTCTAACAACAGAGTCGTGACAATTAGCGCAGCAACGAGCGCTGTGACCAGGTAAACCTTTTTCATCGCTATTCTCCTTTCCAGTTCAGTTCAATGGATCGTCCAAGTTCAGTGCCCCTTAGATCCTCGAAATCCTTCGAGCCGATCGTTGAATCGAGGCAGTAAACGACGAATTCAAGAGACTTTTGAATTCGGTATCGGGCAGGATTGGCTCAACTCCAGTTATGAGGTATCTTGCTCGTGGCTGCCGCGCCTGAGTTCCTGCCTCGAGTATCTTCGTGATGGCTTTCTCAGGCAGGCTCGGACGCGGTCTGGAATGTCGACGGTGCGAGGGTAGGTTTTCTCTGAGCTGGTATATAGCTCCCATGCGCTCCACGTCCACTTCCGCGATTACGGGAAGGGAATTGATCCCGGGATTTTGACTGTTGGTTTTCGAGTCGGTCATTGGGGTTTGCCCGGCATGAAAGAGAGACCCAAGAAAATTGCCGCCGCGTTTTCGATTTGGAGCCAGGTGGGAGAGGGCACAGCCATCGACGTAAAGGTCCCTGCCGCAACGGCCTATGCCTCAGGATCTCAGCCCCTACTCAAGAAATTGTCACGAATCTTCCGGCGAACTGAATGACAAATCATTCACTTGCTGTTTAATGTGGAGACAGGCAGGTCGAGCAGTCACAGAGGATTCGCCAGACTCTATGCCTCAATCTCATTGAACGGACCTCAGTGCAAGTGGAACGCGTCATTAAGGTGATGATCGTCGACGACCACCCGATCATGCGATCTGGTTTGGCGGGAGAGATCAATTCTCAAAGAGACACGGTTGTCATAGCGGAAGCTTGCCAAGCCTCAGGCCATCGCTGCGACAGCACACAAGCTCGCACGAATCGTCTCCCACCTGCTCAGCACCACCTCGGGTTCTGAATCATTCCGGCAGAAGAAGGATGATTGTTCCTTGGGAGTCGGCTATTATCCGCCGATCACTTTGGGGCAAGATCGTCGGTTGACCTTCTTGTGGCATAAACTAAGTCGCGGAAGATAAGGCAGAGGCCCGATGAAAACACTAATCGCAATCCTTCTCCTGCTCGGCTTGTCAACGAACTGGTCTGCACTGGGTGGCGGAGCTGGCCTAAATGTCCCCCAGACGAGCCAAGGCGACGGGATTCTGAAGTCAATCCAAAATGCCAGCGTGACTCAATCCGGAGAAGACCTTGTGGTCACGCGAAAGGACGCGCGCACCCCGATTGAACTCGTGTTTATCCGTTGCCAGGGGCTAGGGGTTCAATACCAAGACAATCAGTGGTGGGTTCTTCCGGTAAGCGCGAGCGGCGCGCAGGTGGATGCAAACAAAGCTTTGTGGGTTCTGCCTGTCGATGCGACTTCGAAGGATCGTTCCTGGTATATCGCGCTCCATGGCGGCAACCTCCATGCGAAGATGACCGAAGCAGGACTGACGCTTACTCTTGACGCGGAGAGTGTGACTCTCTCCAGAGCGATGGCTCGGCCGCACAGCGACGCCTTCGGTCATCGATTTTCTCTTGAGATGCCTGGCGGCGCCGAGCTGGAAGAAGCATTAGCCGCCTTTTACTGGGGAACGATGTTGCCTTCCGTTGTGGAGAAGACCATGGCGGCCAACTTCCCTTACAGCAGTGGTTATGTTCTGAGCACGTTGAATGTAAACTCCTATGCGGGCTCGTATCCCGCGGTCGATCACGAATTTCAAATCAAGGGACGGCTTGCGATGGGCTCGGAGGCCGATCTCGATATAGTGAAGCGAATGATTGAGCTCCAGTTCAAGCTCATCAACAACGACCCGGAGCGTCTTTTTCGCGCGCCAACTTCTGTGCAGCCGAATGGGACACGTGAGTATCACGTGCGCAGAAACAGTCAGGACAATCGTCAGAACGCGGCCATGTTTCCTCTAACCGGGGACATCGAGGTGATCGAAGAGGCGTGGGGTTATTACGAAGCCAGAAAAGATGCAACGTGGCTGCGATCGAATATCGAGAACCTCGAACACGCGGCGGGCTGGGTTTTGGCGAATACCGATCAGTACGGCCGCGTGTGGTCGGATGTCTATTACGAAGACCAAGTGATGAAGGACGGACGTGAGACGCAAGCACAGGCGTTCGCCGCGCACGCGTTCAAACTCCTGGCCGGTATGGAGAGCCTGTTGGGACGGCGAGACGAAGCTGCCGGTTTCAATGCGAATGCGAAACTTATGGCCGACGTGCTGATCGCATCACTGCCGATGGGCTACTGGAACTCGAAGAATCAGCGATTCATTGATTGGGTGGATCGCAACGGACAGGTTCACGATCACATTCATCTTCTTGCCAATCAACTACCCGTGACCTTTGGATATGCCACGGCGGATCAGGTAGCGGCGGTGCGGCGCCTGATCGACGCGAATGTCGCCGAATTTGAACGATTCCCAAGCTTTCTAGCGGCGAAGATCGCCGACTACGATGAGTCTGAAATCGGGGATGGTGGCCCATATGACCTTTGCGCGGCCGGCAGATATTGGTATTGGGATGCTGCGTTTTATGCGTCACAAGGGCCGAGCGGAATCTTGTTGGATCAGCTCCAGACCGTGGCGGCAGAGGCGGCAAAAGACAACTACTTCATGGGCGAACGGTACGACATGGACCATGTCTACTACATCGATGGCAAGAATGCACACGGAGCCGAAAAGTACTACGAGTATCCCAATGTTTTTACGGCTATTCTCATCGAGAAATTTCTGGGCCTGAGCGTTCCCGCGGATGCGGATGTATCCGTTGCACCTCATCTCAAGAGCTATGGCAGCGTGGAGTTCCAACTTCCCGAGTATGCATTGCGCTACAGCTTCAGCAAAGATGGTTTTGTGCTGAAGAATCTGTCAGATAAGCCGCGGCGATACAAGGTAGACTTATCGGCGCTTGGCTTTGCCGCTATGCGTTATCGGTTGAGGAGCAGATCCGGAGACGGAATCGTAGATGCGCGTTCCACGCCGACCTTGCTTGCGCAGGAAGAGGTGCGCTGGACTCCGGTGCAATAAAAGACGAGCGGCTTGCCGACGGGATGCAGAGCGATCAAGTTACCCGAGCCATTCCACCGTCCCAGAATTCGCGCGAGCGATGACGAGAGCATCTACGCGGTTCATGCTCCAGGCGCAAGATCCAATCTGAATGCATGTCGATCCTTCGAATGGGTAAATACCGACGGGGAGTGAGATCATCGCCAACCAGCCGTGTAGACAAATCCACGTACGCGGTACTCTGTTCGCACAATTAAGCCGGCCCCACTTTCACGCCCGACGATTTGTCGCTTTCAACCCGCATCCCTTCCACTCCGGACCCGCCGTTGACCGTTACCTGCGCAAGTTCTGCGCTCAGTTCCTTGCCCTTCAAAACGATGAGGTACTCGTAGAATCCGATCAGAACGGAATAAGCAAAGCCCGCATATCCATCCAGAAGTCTCGCGGGTTCTGCACAGCGCTCGCCATCGATTTCGCTATATATAGCTCCGGCGTGACGCGCTCGTCGGCGTCAATACAGAAAACCCATGGATACCGAAATTGAATATTCTTAAGCGCCCAGTTTTGCTGCTGCGCAAAGCTGTCGAACGCGCGAGACCAGACCTTCGCCCCGAACCGATCCGCAATAGCAACCGTTGCGTCGGTACTGTATGAATCAAGTACGTGAATGTCATCTGACCAACGCAGCGTGTCCATACATGCAGGCAGATTGCCTTCTTCATCTTTGGTCAAAATCAGTACAGAGATCATTTGAGCTCCGCGTCAGAGGTATTCGCGCTGAGATGGCGGCGGTCGCCGGTCGCTGTCATCACAGCCGGGCGTGACAATAAATGACAGATAATTCATATGGTTTCGCGGTCATCCGGATCACGCGCGCACTCTTGTCCGCTCAAAACGCCACTAGTTTGTTCGGGAGCGTGACAGGTCTTCACTCGCGTAACAGTTCAGTGAAGCGGCACTTACGCGGTCGACTCACATGCCTCGGCCGCCCCTTGCGGGATTGCTCTTGTGGCTTGCTGGGACGCGAGCTTGTGGCAAAGAAGATTGTCCGCTGGTTACGGGCGGGTCACCGGTCGTAACACGATATAGGCACCCTGAGCACAGGCCAAACGGCCGCTTTCCCGGACTTTTTCAAATCAATCCAACGAAAAAGCGGCGGCCAGTTCCTTGATGACTCGTTCAGACATGGGCGCGACTCTTCCCAGAGGCCGGCTATTAATGAGGGCCTCCGCGGTTGACTCCAGGACCTCGAGACGATCAAAAGCGTCGAGGATGCTGGTGCCAAGGACGAGTACGCCATCATTCTCAAGAAGAGCGATGGGCTGTCGAGCAGAAACCCGCCGCGCCAGCTCTTCGCCATTGCCGAACTGCATCCCAAAAGGAATCTTCTGCACTTCGCGCAGGAAAAGGTAGCTTTCGGGTATAGTTCGCGAATCACAGGGGCTGTCGGTCACACTGAACGCCGTTCCATTAATCGGCGATGCATTCACGATTGCCATGATCTGCGGATAACGCCGGTAAATAGCCTGGTGGTTTTGGGCCGCACGGCTCGGTATTTTTCCGCGCTCCCGCATCCCTTTGGAGACGAATACGAAATCTTC
>Ga0206906_1055_pt1 | contig 18623 bp, 21 predicted proteins | sample Alteio_BWOrgHeat_79_FD_152935 | JGI IMG/M metagenome (GOLD analysis project Ga0206906, IMG submission 152935) | Enriched cells from forest soil in Barre Woods Harvard Forest LTER site, Petersham, Massachusetts, United States -... | ecosystem: Environmental > Terrestrial > Soil > Temperate forest >...
TCGATCAAGCAATACGGCGGTGAAAAAGAACGTGACCATGATAAAAGCGCGCTCGGCCGGAATCGGAAAACCCGCGAGCGTTAAATAAATAAACGCGCTTACAAGCGCCAAAACGGCGGCGATTTTCTTCACCGGCAGGCGCAGCGTTGATGCTCATGCCGTTTGGCTGGCAGGAAATTGGCTATATCCCGATGGCATGGGGCACGCATCTCATGATCGCGATGGCCGGTTGGGTGACGAGCCTGCCGGAAGCGTCGCTGCATGTGCCGTCGCCCACCGATGCCGGGCTTATGATGGCGTCGTTTGGGTTGCTCTGGCTATGCTTGCTTACGAAACTGATTCGTTACTTAGGCGTGCTGGCGATTGCCGCCGGGCTGCTTACCACCTATCAGCACGTGCCGCCGGATATTTTGATCAGTAACGATGCGCATCAGGTGATGGTGCGCTTGCCGGGCGGGCATTACACGACGCTGCGCGGCACGGCGCGGTCGTTTGTCGTGCAGAACTGGCTGCGCGCCGAGGCTGAAGATGAATTGGTGCCGGTGAAAGAAACCGACGCCGATTGCGACAGAATCGGCTGCCTATACCGAAATGACCGCTACAGCGTCATCCTCATGAAAAAATCCGACGACGACGAAGCGCTGGACGGCGCGTGCCAACAAAAAGTCGATGTGCTCATCGCCTGGCGCTACCTGCATGCCGACAATTGTCCCGGTCCGAAAATCCTGATCGGCCGCGCTGAACTCGAAGCCGGCGGTGCGCACGCGCTTTATTTTCAAAACCATGGCGTGAAGATTGCAAAAACGCTAGAGTCGGGCGAGGGTCGGCGCATCTGGCAACCACCGCCAACGCCGTCATCGGAAGGGGAAGAATAAACGCGACTATGTCTTTAGTAAAATCGACAGCCACAATTGGCGGTTACACATTGCTTTCGCGCATATTGGGGTTTGCGCGCGACGTCACCATCGCCTCGGCGCTCGGCGCGAGCTTTCGCTCGGATGCGTTTTTCGTAGCGTTCAAACTCCCCAATTACCTGCGCCGTCTGTTCGCCGAAGGTGCGTTTAACTCGGCGTTCGTGCCGATGTTTTCGGGTATGCTGGCAGTTGACGGCACGCAGAAAGCCATGCGTTTTTCCAGCGAAGCCATGTCGTTTTTGTTGGCGATTTTGGTCGTCGTCACCGCACTTTTTATGATCTTCATGCCAGAACTCATGGTGGTTCTCGCGCCCGGATTTTCGGCCGATCCAATCAAATTCGAACTCACCGTTGCACTCACGCGCATCACCATGCCCTATATCGTATTTATTTCGCTGGTGTCGCTCCTTGGTGGCGTGCTTAACAGCAACGATAAATTCGCCGCCGTTGCCGCAACGCCGGTGATTATGAATCTGTGTCTCATTATCATCCCATTTTTTATCAACCCGCTCACGCCAAGTGGTGCGCATTCGCTGGCGATTGCCGTGATGGCATCCGGCGTGGCGCAATGGGCATGGCTGGTGTATTTTTGTTATAAGCAACATATGTTGCCACGTCTTGTCCGCCCGCGATTGACGCCGGACGTTAAAAAACTGCTGGTGCTGATTGCGCCGGTGGCGCTCGGCGCCGGTGTGGCGCAGATCAATTTGTTTATCGACACCATCATCGCCTCGTATTTTAACAGCGGGGTTTCGTATTTATATTACGCCGACCGTATCAATGAATTGCCGCTTGCCGTTATCGGCATTGCCGTTGGCACGGCACTGCTTCCCATGTTGTCGCGCCAGATCCGTGAGGGAAAGCGCGAGGAAGCAACAAAAAGCCAGAATCGCGCCATTGCGCTTTCGATGTTGCTCAGCGTTCCTTCCACCGTTGCGCTTATCGTCATTGCCGAGCCGATCATCACGGTGATGTTTCAGCGCGGCGCGTTCACCGCGCCCGAAACCGTGGCGACCTATAGGGCTTTGATCGCTTTCGCTGTCGGGCTTCCGGCGTTTATATTGGCGAAAATACTGTCGCCGTCTTTTTATGCCAACCAAGATACGAAAACGCCGTTTAAAATCGCTATGGTCTGCATCGCCGTGAATCTATTTTTTAATCTAACGCTGATGGGCCCGCTGCGTCATGTCGGTATGGCGCTGGCGACGTCGATCGCCGGTTGGGTGAATGTTGTGCTGTTGCTGATTGTACTGAAGCGCAGGTCGTGGCTGGTAATTGAAAAAGATCTCATCCGCGAGCTGGGAAAAATCATGGCTGCCAGCTTACTGATGGCTATTTCGTTATATGTTATGAAAGGATTTGCGCAGAGCTATATGGCGTCGGGCGAAATCATCCGTTTCCTGACGCTTGGTGTCGTGGTTGGTATCGGCGCGCTGGTGTATTTTGCCGGAAGCATTGCTTTTAATAGCATGGATTGCCGCGCTTTCATTGCCAGCCGGCTTCGTAAATAACGCATGATCAGCGCATATCCGGCGGATTCACCGGCAGCGCCGGCGGCGGGTTGGAATATTTGCTGTCAGCAGGAGCGCCGGAAGGAAAAGGTGCCGGGCCGCTGGCGCGCTGGAGCGGTGGAACCTTATCGCTCATTTCATCCTGCCATTCCTCGGGCGACATTGCATTTAACTCCGCCAAGCGCGCTTTAATTTGTCCGCGATATTCGGGCAGCGTCGGCGGAAATTGAGGGTTATCTTGATGGAATTTCGCATATTGTTCATCCGTCATCGATTCGGACTGCTTCACTGCTCCTTTCGTGAATCCGCGCATGTAATCAAGAGTAAGGTAGGGAAAGTCTTTATTCACCGCCGTAGATTTTTTCTTGTGTGTTGGCGGAGTCTCGCTTAGCTGGGGTTGCGCTTTATCGGGATGTGGTAATATAATGAGGACGAGAAGGAGGATCGCCAGTGCAGCAATGATAATAATTTGCCATCGGTGCGTAGCAAAAGACGAAGGAATTTTACTCGAAATCAATTTCACGGGCGTACCAGTAGCGAATGGCTGAACAGGAAATATGGCTGATTTATAGCACGTTCAAAAACAGAGCAGAAGCGCTTTCTGTCGCGCAGACGCTATTGGAAAAAAGGCTGATCGCCTGTGCCAATGTGCACGATGGGGTAACGTCCTTATATCGCTGGCAGGGCGCGATAACGCAGGAAAAAGAGGTCGCACTCACGGCCAAAACGCGCAAAGAAAAATTGCAGGCGACGATGGATGAAATTCGTGCAGTGCATTCTTATGAGTTGCCGTGTATTGTTGCTTATCCAGTTACGGAAGGTTTGCCTGAATTTTTGCAATGGGTCATAAACGAAACATGACAACCAGTCAGCAAATGCGTATTCTCTATCTGGTGTTGCTACTGGTAGTGATTGCCGGTAGATCGTGGCTGATACGGCGCATGCCAAGGCGCGAGGCATTGCACGCACTGCTATGGTGGTTTGGAATTATGGTGTTTTTGATGTTGGCATATAATATATATAAGGGTGCTCTATGAACGAATCTATCGTCGATAAAAGTCTGGCCGCTGAACTTGCGCTTATGGAAAATGCGGGAACGCGCAAATCCTTCCGTTTTATTGAAAGCCCCATGGATACCGAGGTTAAAATGGAGGGGCAGGGCAAGGTGCTTGTGCTATCGTCTAATAATTATCTCGGATTGGCCGACCATCCGCAGGTGATCGAAGCGGGCAGGGAAGCGTTGAAAACCTATGGCGCGGGAACGGCGTCGGTTCGTTTCATATGCGGAACGTTTTCTATCCATAAGCAAATCGAAGCCTCTCTTGCAAAACTGCACCACACCGAATCGGCGCTGACTTATGTGTCGTGCTGGACGGCCAATACGGGTTTGCTTCCGGTTATTGCCGGCGCAGAAGACGTACTCATCAGCGATGCGCTCAATCACGCCTCACTCATTGACGGTTGCCGGATGGCTAAGGCCAAACGCCTGGTTTACAAGCACTCTGATATGAGTGATCTTGAAAATAAACTCAAAGAATCCAAAGGGGCTCGCCGTCTGTTTATCGTCACTGACGGTGTTTTCAGCATGGAAGGCGATGTTGTAAAGCTGCCGGAAGTGCTGGCGCTGGCGAAACAATACGATGCGTGCGTGATACTCGATGATTCGCATGGTGTTGGCGTTATGGGAAAACACGGGCGCGGAACAGCAGAGCATTTCGGTGTTGAAGGGCAGGTGCCGATCATCACCGGCACGCTTGGAAAAGCATTGGGCGGTGCGGCCGGAGGCTATGTAGCGGGATCGAAAACTCTCATCGATTATTTACAGCAGACGTCACGTCCGCAGCTTTTTTCCAATGCCCTCCCGGCGACGATTGCCGCAAGCGCCATGAAAGCCATCGACATCATGAACAGCGAGCCTGAGCGCTTGGCGCGACTGCACGCCATTACGCATTATATGCGCGACGGGCTTGAAAAGCGCGGATTTAAACCGCTCGAGGGTGAATCTGCCATCGTTCCGATCATCGTCGGCGATACGGCTTTTGCGATAAAAATGAGCGCGGAATTACTTAAGGAAGGCATATTCATCACCGGATTTGGTTATCCCGTCGTTCCCGAAGGTGCGGCGCGCCTGCGTATTCAAATGTGCGCAACGCTCACTGACGCGCAAATCGATTTTGCGCTGGCGAGCTTTGAAAAAGTCGGCAAAAAATTAGGTGTTATTTAAGCGGATTTCTTCAAGCTCTAACCAGCGATGCTCTAGCGTTTCCAATTCAGTTTGCGCTTCTGCCAGTCTTTGACTGGAGCGATCAAAAACTTTCGGTGATTTCGTATAAAGATCGACGTCGGATAACGCCTCTTTCAGCGCCTCGATTTCCTTTTCCAGCGCTGTTATTTTTCCAGGCAATTTTTCGAGTTCGTGCACGAATTTAAACGACATTTTGCTTTTAGGCGGCGTTTTTAAAATTTCCCCGCCGCTGCCTTCGGCAGCGGATTTTTCTTCCGTGCGCTCACGCGCACTATTTTTTTTGCTTGGTTTCTGGTCTTTCATTTTAGCATTATGATAATCCGTATAGCCGCCGATATGCGCGCTAACGACGGCGTTTCCTTCAAACGCCACTACTTCCGTTACCGTCCGGTCGAGAAAATCGCGGTCGTGGCTTACGACAATGAGCGTGCCCTGATAATCGGAAATCAACTCCTGCAACATGTCGAGCGTATCCATATCGAGGTCATTGGTTGGTTCATCGAGTATGAGCACATTGCCCGGATTGGTGAGTAACTTTGCCAGCATCAATCGATTTTGCTGGCCGCCCGAAAGCGTACTCACACGGTCGCGCGCAATGCGCGGATCGAACATGAAATTCTTGAGATAACCGCATACATGGATAGGCTTTGGTTTATCGGCGCTGCCTAAAAATACGTAATCACCACCATTGGGACACAGCGTATCCCATAAGGTTTTATTGGGATTCAGCTGCACGCGGCTTTGGTCGAAATAGGCGATATCGATGGTTTTCCCGCGATGCACGCGCCCGGCGTCGGTCTCCAATTCGCCGATGAGTAATTTGATGAATGTAGATTTTCCCGATCCGTTTTTACCGATGACGCCGATGCGGTCGCCGCGCAGGATACGTAAATTAAAATCGGTAAGAATAGGAATCGTTTCGCCGTTTCGCGTGAAAGATTTATCGACATGCTTGAATTCTACAATTACTTTTGACGCCTGCGCCGGTGTGAGCTGTTCGACATCAATCGCCTGCATGCGCTTGGCATACGCCGCCTTGTCCGCCTTTAGCTTGTCGCGCAATCGGTATAATTCGTTCAAGCGGCGGATGTTGCGCTTGCGTCGCCCGGTGACGCCGCCTTGCGTCCAGTCCACTTCGGCCGCGAGTTTCTTTTGCATGTTCTGAAGTTCACGCGCTTCCTGCTCGATAATTTGCTCAGACCATTCGTCGAACGTTTTGTAGCCGCCGGGGCAGACGCGGATCATGCCCTTATCGATCCAGAATACTTTACGCGAAATGGCGGTGAGAAACGCGCGGTCGTGGCTTACGCAGACCAGTGCGCCGCGATAGGCTGATAAATACCCCTCCAGCCATTCAATAGCCGCGAGATCAAGATGGTTGGTCGGTTCATCGAGAAGCAACACATCCGGTTGCGCTACCAATGCCTGCGCCAGCGCCGCGCGGCGCAATTGACCGCCCGATAGCGTTCCCATGGTTGCATTCGGGTCAATGTCCAGTGGCTCGATGATGCGGTCGGCCAAATGATGTTTTTCTTCGTTTTGGTCTTCTTTAGGCAGCCCCGATAATACAAAATCTTTGACACTCTCGTCTGCCTTGTGCGCAACCGTCTGCGCGAGGTAGCCGATGGTAAGCCCCGGCAGCGCGAAACGCTGGCCTTTATCGGGTTCGAGAGCGCCGGTGATCAGGCGCATAAGTGTTGTTTTTCCCGCACCGTTTTTTCCGATCAGGCAGATTTTATCGCCCTCGCAGATATGCGTGCGCAAGCCTTCAAACAACGGCTTGCCGCCGAAGGTGAGGGAGATATCGTCCAGACTTAGTAATACGCGCTCGGCCATAATGCAGGCATTTACGCTTGTAGGGCGCCTCTTTACAAGAGTATATTGCGAAAAATGAGGAAATATGGCGGATAATCCCTACATTACCATGCCGCACTGGCCGACGCTTCTGTTCGACAACCGACCAGGCACGCCGCTTTCGCGTACAAAAGAACTGCTCGCCAAAATGGGCAATCCTGAAAAACGATTACCACCAGTCGTGCATGTGGCAGGCACCAACGGCAAAGGCTCGACCATTGCATTTCTGCGCGCCATGTTGGAGGTCGCTGGCTATAGGGTGCATACCTATACTTCGCCGCATTTGCACCGCTTCAATGAACGTATCGTACTCGCCGGCCGTGAGATTGACGACACGACGCTTTTCACGGTAATCGAAGCGGCGCGTATCGCTGCCGGAGAGAATTCCTACAGTTTTTTTGAAGGAACAACTGCGGCGGCATTTTTGGCGTTTTCTGAAACGCCTGCCGATATTTTGCTCATCGAAACCGGTATCGGCGGCCGTTTCGATCCGACGAATGTGGTGGAACATCCCATACTCGATATCATCACGACGATCTCGCCCGATCATATGGATATACTGGGTCATGCGCTTGCCGAAATTGCCTGGCACAAGGCGGGCATTATGCGTGAAAACGTGCCTTGCGTTGTGAGTTTTCAGCCGGAAGAAGTACAATTGCTTTTAGCGCAGGAAGCAAAAAATATCGGCGCATTTGCGTGTAATTACGCAGAGCATTGGGCCGTACAGAAAACCGAAGCAGGTATGCGTTACTTGAATGCCGATGGTGCTATGGATTTACCGACTCCGGCGCTGCTTGGCCCCCATCAATATGTCAATGCCGGCAATGCCATTACGGCGGCAACATTGCTGGAAGATTTTAATGTGGATGGCGATGCGGTAATTGCCGGATTATGCAATGTCCGCTGGCCGGGGCGCATGGAGCGCATCACCGAAGGTGCATGTGCAAAGATGCTTCCCGAAGGCTTCGAATTATGGATGGACGGTGGCCATAACATGGCGGCCGGGCACATGCTTGCGGCGTTTTTGGAAGAAAATTGGCAGGATAAACCGACAATGATTATTTTTGGAACGACGCAGGGAAAAGATGTTGCAAGCCTGCTGTCGCCGCTTGTCGGCAAAGTGCCGGGAATTTACGCCACTCCCGTTATTTCTGAGCCCAAAAGCTATTCCGCAGATGCAATTGCGCAAGTGATGTATGGGATAATGCCAGTCGAACCTTGCGAAAATATCGAGGATGCGATTGCAAAAATTCTGGCGCATGCGAAACAACCTTTGCGTATACTTGTATTTGGCTCATTGTATTTACGCGTGCTGGTTGCTCATTCGTAAGGGGTGCGGTAGAATGCCGCCAACGCGAATTAATTGCGGAGGAGTTTTATGCGGATATTATGGGGAGTTTTGCTGTCTAGTCTATTTTTGGCACCGCAGGCCATAGCGGTGGATACGTATGGCGCGCTTGGATTATCGGCAGGGGTTAAGCCAAGCAAATACACTATAGCGGTTTTTGGCGATGATTTAAGTTCGGGGTACGGATTGTCGCCCGAAGATGCCTTTCCGGCGCAGCTTGAACAAAAACTCACTGGCGACGGTTATACTAATGTGAAAGTTATCAACGATAGCGTCAATGAAAGCAAAACGGCGGATGCGATGTCGCGTGTGCAATCGTTGTTGCTTCAGCATCCTAATATTGTGATTTTGGAATTAGGCTCCAATGATTTGCAAAAAAAACTTCCACCCGCGGAAATAAAGAAAAACCTCGACGAGATTATGGACCGTTTCAAGCGCGCGAAAGTCGATGTGTTTTTAACCGGCCTTACGGCGCCACCCAGTTTAGTGACCGATTACGATGAGGCGTTTAGCGCAGTGTATGCCGATCTCGCCAAGGATTATGGTGCGACGTACTATCCGGATTTTCTCGACGGGGCGAATGGCATTTTAGGCTTGATGCAGCCCGACGGTATACATCCCAGCCGTGAAGGCATGGCGGTGATAGCGAATTCTATTGGCGGAAAGCTCGAATACGAATTGAAAAAATAAACGCTACTACGGCTTCCATATTCCCCGCGGTGAAAAAAGCCCGCCGATACAGCCGACGCACCAGCTTCATTGCACGCAAGTTTTAACTCGGTAAGCTATTTCGTAGTACAATTCGATAAGGTTACAATTTACAAAAAATTCGTGCTACCTTCTCTTTTTGACGCAGGTCATCACCATTTAGGAAATGCTCTATGGAAAGACGGAGTTTTTTACAATTGATGCTGGCAACTGCTGCGAGCGCGGTTTTTGCCCCGTGGAATATGGCCAAAGCCTTCGCCGCCGAGATGATCGAAAAATTGACGTTAAGCGACGAGGAATGGAAAAAACGCCTGACGGCGCAGCAATATGACATACTTCGCCACGAGGGCACCGAAGCGCCGTTTTCCAGCGCGCTGAATAATGAGCACCGCGCCGGCATGTTCGCCTGCGCCGGATGCGGATTGGACTTATTCCCCTCGAAATTCAAATTCGACAGCGGCACCGGCTGGCCGAGTTTTTTCGATTCCCTGCCGGGCCATATTGAAACCAAAACCGATTATAAGCTCATCGCCCCGCGCACCGAATATCACTGCGCCAAATGCGGCGGCCATCACGGTCACGTCTTCAACGACGGCCCGAAACCGACGGGCCTGCGCTACTGCAATAACGGCGCTGTGCTGAATTTTATTGCGGGTAAGGCTTAGCGTATCTGTGCTTTATCGCCGGTAACGATCGGGGTTTTGGGAACGATGATAGTGTTATGCGTTGCCTCAGTGTGAATTGGAGGCAACACAAGATGTTCAGCCAACTCTATCTGCCGTTCTAACTCGCCAGATTCTTGCAAATAGGCGGCGGCAAGACCGTAGGCAATCTTCTTTTCTTCTACGTTTTTTGGCATTTCACCATGTTTTATTTTATCAGCTACGAAAGCGATGTGCGCTTGCAAAAGCGCTTCGGCTTTTGGGCCGAGGCCGATTGGCGTATGGCCATCCCTACATTCTATCGTATCGAATTGTTTTTGCACTCGCGTAATGGCGGTATTCCAAGCCAGGGAATCTAGGCCGGGACCATTGTTGTAATCCGCCAATTTTTCTACTTCCGCAGCAAGGTTGATAACTCGCGGCGGATGGCCGCCGATACCAATCATATGGGGCAATGCATGCTCCGGATTGGTATCATCGCGGGAGCCGTCTTTTTTATTGGAATCTTCCGTTTCTTTTTTAAACATATCCGGGTCGAACGTATCGAGTGCTTTGAGAAACAGATCAACCGGATCGGTCATGCCTTTAGTTTCCCGGGCGAATTGTTGGGTAAAACAATTCCAGCCTACGGTTTTCGCTCCGGTCAATGCCTGTACCAACGCACCATCAGGCGCTGTTTTTAATAAATTCGGCCCCTCAGCGCTGCCGCCATAACATCCGTCTATGGTAATGGACACAATGCCTTTGGGCGGCAATGCTTTAAACAATTCCGCATAAGAAATTGCCTCGTCCTCATGCCAGTCGAAAGTGCCATCCTCGTTTCCATGACAGGTCAGAATAATATTGGCAGGCCCTTCGATTTTTTTTACTGCTTGGGCAAGGCTCTCGCCCTTCTTAGCCGCGATGACTATGCAATCACCGCGCTTGGAATAGATATCCGACTCTATTTCATTATTATCCGCAACCAACACATAGGTCTGCGGTTTGCCGATAATGGCCGTTTTCTGTTTATCCGAATTGGTAGCCATAAGGCTTTTTTCTAACTAAATCTAAGTTGGGCCTAGCTACTCTAGCATTTCGGCCATTTAATTAATGTTAAGATTTTGTTACAAAAAACGTAAACTGCTAACGTATTCCATTAGGCGAGGGCAAAAGTAATCAATACCCGCTGCTGGGCTGGCGGCCCGGGGCGGCGCTGTCGTTGCTTGGGTGGTTGAAGCGGCCGATATTGCCCAGTATTTGTTCCATGAATCCCATGGTATGGCCCTCGGTCGGCGTGGCGCGCGTGGCGATGCTGAAATCTTCGCTGTCGCTTTTGGTATAATTGCTGATCTTGCTGACATGTCCGGTGCTGTCGAAGTTGATTTCCATCACGTCCTGCTGCACCACTTCGGGCTTGAAGAAGGCATAGGCCTCTTTGCGGTCGGTGACATAATACCAGGTTTCATCGCCAAAACTCGATTGCGCCGAAGGCGAGCCGAGGTTCGTGCGCACATCTTCTTTGCTCGACGTTCCGACGACAACCTTGTCCTTAAAGCCCTCTTCGCGGACGTAGCCGCCATTATCGACCTTAGGCCCGCACGCGCTTGCCAGCAAGATCAGGCATACGCCGCCGCTGCGGGCGAATGATTTAACCAATTGAGATGTATTCATATATACCGTATTATTTTCAGCAATCCCGCCACGTTAGCGCAAATTTGGGCGGAAGGCAAATGGCTTCCCCGCGTCCGTAATCGCGGTTATGCGATATTTTCCGTCTTTTCGCTTTAATTTTCGCGCTGTAGCCGATAAAACGTTAACTCGTGTTTTTAGCGAATTATAAAATAACCCGATATGCCAAACACCGCCGTCATTTTCGTCCCCGATGCACTGCGCCCGATGCGCAAAGAAGATAACGCAGCGATTGCCGCGATCATACGCGGCGTGCTCACGGAACTAGATTGCACAGGCCCCGGCATTGCCATTCACGATCCGGAAGTGGATGCGATTTATGAAACCTATCTACTGCCAAGATGCGCATATTTCGTGGTGGAACATGATGGCGTGGTTGTCGGCGGCGCGGGCGTTGCGCCGCTAAAAGGCGGTGACGCCGATACGTGCGAGCTACAGAAATGGTATCTGTTGCCGCATGCGCGCGGCTACGGCTATGGCCGGATTTTATTCGATCGTTGCATGGAAACAGCGAAATCGTTGGGCTTTAAGCAGTGCTATGTTGAAACATTCGAACATATGAAAGCTGCCGGAAAATTCTACGTGCAATCCGGCTTCGCTTCTATCGACGGCCCGATGGGCGCCACAGGACATTTCGCCTGCAATCGCTGGTATTTGAAAGAACTATAATGGATAAAATTCGCATCATCGGCGGCACACCGCTCGTCGGCTCCATACCCATCAGCGGTGCAAAAAACGCGGCGCTTCCGCTCATGACGGCGGCGCTGCTGACCGATGAGAAGCTCGTGCTTTCCAACGTGCCGTATCTCGCCGACATTGTTACGATGGCGAATTTGCTGGCGCAACACGGCGTGAGTCTTTCGCTGCCGCAAGGCAAAGGCCGCTCCATGTCGCTCGATGCGTCCAACATCAATAACCTGACCGCTCCGTACGAAGTGGTGCGCACCATGCGCGCGTCGGTGCTAGTGTTAGGCCCCTTGCTTGCGCGTTTCGGCGCGGCAAAGGTGTCGCTGCCCGGCGGCTGTGCTATCGGTACGCGCCCAATTGATTTGCACCTCAAAGCGCTTGAAGCCATGGGCGCTGAGATCGATCTGCAGGACGGCTACATCCATGCCAAAGTCGCCAGCCGCTTAAAAGGCGCGGTTATCAATTTTGAAAAAATTTCGGTGGGCGCTACCGAAAATATTTTAATGGCCGCGTGCCTCGCCGAAGGAAAAACCGTTCTGCACAATGCCGCGTGCGAGCCCGAAATATGCGATCTGGCTTACTGCCTGCAGGCGATGGGTGCGGAGATTCAAGGCATCGGCACCGATACCATCACCGTCACCGGCGTCGAGGCGCTGCATGGCGCGCACCACACCGTTATTGCCGACCGTATCGAAGCCGGATCGTTCGCCGCTGCCGCTGCTATCACCGGCGGTGATGTCGAATTGCTCGGCGCGCGCGCCGAACATATGACGGCCGTCATCGAAAAATTTGAAGCCGCCGGAATTTCTGTCAGCGAAACGGCGCGCGGGCTTCGCGTGAAATGTGAGGGGCGCATTCAGGGCATCGACATTATGACCGCGCCGTATCCGGGTTTTCCGACTGACATGCAAGCGCAGATGATGGCGCTGCTTTCCGTCGCCGACGGCGCATCGATGGTCACCGAAACTATTTTTGAAAACCGTTACATGCACGTGCCCGAACTCACCCGCATGGGCGCGAATATCGTCGTGCACGGCTCCTCCGCCATGATCCGCGGCGCGGGGAAATTGCGCGGTGCCGAAGTCATGGCCACCGACCTTCGCGCTTCCGTTTCCCTCGTCATCGCCGCGCTCGCCGCCGAAGGCGAAACCCTCATCCACCGCGTTTATCACCTGGATCGCGGCTATGAGCGCCTGGAAGAAAAACTTGGCCTGTGCGGCGCTAACATCGAACGCATCACCTCGCGTCAATCCATAAAAACCGAGGCAGCGTAATGGCGACGATTGAGGAACTGCTAAGGCACAATGAAACACATATTGATAATGTGGCTACAACTTTGCGTAATTTTCCGGACTGTGCGGCGAAGGTATTTAAGCCCTTAAGGGATACAGGCTTTACAGATTTTAAATGGGTCGGCGCTGGCGTGCACTCTTTCTTGGTACAGCCCACCGATAATGATAAGATCGTATTTAGAGTAAGCGCGAAAGGATCGCGTCAGAAAATTGATACTCCTTTTCTCCTAAAAGCAGGATATGAAAATGATTGTAATATAGCATGGTTGCCGAGCCAGCCCGTCCATTTGGATATGTTATTGGCGGGAAGTGCTTATGTTTCAGAGCAAGACAAGAGACTGTTATTGGAAGAAATGAAACAGGCGGGCTGGGATGTAGAAAATCGAAAAGACGAGGAAAATTTATGGAGGAATGTAATAAACATTCCTTACAAAGGCGGCCTCAGGCCTATTATTTGTGATCCACTTGCAATGGGTATCCATTTTAGAGATTTGCAAGCGAAGAAAATGGACGGAACTCTCAATAGCTGCAGCAGCAACTATATAACTCTTCAAGATCAAGCGGACGCCTATAATACTGCCATTGAAAACGATCCTACCGGTAGATTAAAAAAACTGATACCCAAGCCCGTGACATTTCCTGAAACCGAGGTGATCCGAGTAGAACCAAAAAGATCCGCCGGGGTATCGTAATGACAAACGGACTCGTCATCGCCGTACCCAAAGGGCGCATTTTAGAAGAGCTTGCGCCGCTTCTCAAAAAGGTCGGCATCGTGCCGGAAAAAGCGTTTTTCGATGATAATGAACGCCAGCTGCAATTTGCCTGCGTTGGCTCCGACATCAGCTTGATCCGCGTGCGCAGTTTCGATGTGGCAACGTTTGTTGCATTCGGTGCGGCGCAGCTTGGCGTGTGCGGATCGGATGTGTTGATGGAGCATAATTACAGCGATCTTTATACGCCGCTGAATTTGAATATCGGTCATTGCCATTTAAGCGTTGCTGAGCCTGAAGGCTTGTCGGAAAAAGAAGATTTATCGCGCATGAGTCATTTGCGCATTGCCACAAAATATCCACATGTGACGCAAAAATATTTTGCACAGCGCGGCATCCAGGCCGAATGTATAAAATTAAGCGGTGCGATGGAGCTTGCGCCCAAACTTGGCCTGTCGGGCCGCATCGTTGATCTCGTGAGCAGTGGCCGCACACTTAAAGCCAACGGGTTGCGCGAAGTCGAAATCATCGCCACTATTTCCTCGCGTCTCATCGTCAACCGCTCGGCTTTCAAAACCCGCAGCGGTGAAATCGGCGCGTTGATCGAACGCTTCCGCGAGGCGGTGGAAGAACGCCATGCCAACTAAACTTTCCACTACCCAATCGGATTTTACTGAACGTTTTAAGCAATTTCTCGCGCTTCGCCACGCCGGCGAAAAAAGCGTGAGTGATACGGTTGCCGCCATCCTCACGCAAGTGCGAAACGAAGGCGACAAAGCGCTGCTGCAACTCACCACCAAGTTCGACCATTTCGAAGCCGCGCACGATTCCATCCGCGTCACGCCGCAGGAAATCGCCAATGCGTTGAGCCTTTGTTCGCCCGAACTCATCAAATCGCTTAAAGCTGCCGCTTCGCGTATCCGCGACTACAGCGAACGCCAGATGCCACAAGACCTCGATTATACCGACGAGCAGGGCGTGCGTCTCGGCCATCGCTGGACACCGATTCAATCGGTTGGATTGTATGTTCCTGGCGGCACGGCGTCGTATCCGAGCTCGGTGCTCATGAATGCCATTCCTGCCAAAGTCGCCGGTGTAGAACGTCTCGTCATGGTCGTACCAAGCCCGGAAGGAAAATTAAATCCGGCGCTGCTTGCCGCGGCGCATGTCGCCGGTATCGAGGAAATTTATAAAATCGGCGGCGCGCAAGCGGTAGCTGCGTTGGCATATGGAACGCAAACCATTCGCCCGGTCGATAAAATTGTCGGCCCCGGCAATGCGTATGTCGCCGAAGCGAAACGGCAGGTGTTTGGCGTCGTCGGTATCGACATGATCGCGGGTCCTTCGGAGATTCTGGTGATTGCCGATAACAAAAACGATCCTGAATGGATCGCCGCCGATCTGCTATCGCAGGCCGAGCATGACGTGCTGGCACAGTCGATTTTGATTACCACGGACACCACTTTTGCCGACGTAGTATGTACGCAGGTGCAGCAAATATTGAAAACTTTGCCGCGTGCCGACATCGCCGAAAAATCCTGGGAACGTTATGGGGGTGTCATCGTTGTAGAAAATTTGGAACAGGCCTGCGCCATTGCCAATAGCATCGCACCAGAACATTTGGAGCTAGCGGTGGATAACCCCGATGCGCTGGTGCCGCTGATTGCCCATGCCGGCGCTATTTTCTTAGGACGTCACACGCCCGAAGCCATCGGCGATTATGTTGCCGGGCCGTCACACGTATTGCCGACATCTGGTACAGCGCGTTTTTCTTCCGGGCTTTCGGTGTTCGATTTTCTAAAACGCACCTCGCTCATCGGCTGCACAGCGGAATCTTTGGCCGCCATCAGCAGTTACGCCGAAGTGCTGGCGGTGACGGAAGGCCTCGATGCGCATGCGCTGTCGGTGACGATTAGAAAGAAACCATGAACGACCGCCTCATCAAAATCACACTCGATGAAGCCAGCATCAAAAAACGCTCGAAAGAAGCCGAACACGAAAAAAGCGTCGCCATCGCCGATCTGCTCGATGAAAATCAATTCCAGCCCATGTGCATGTCCGGCGGACCTTATAGTTTGCATTTAAGCATCGCCGAGGGGCGCCTTATTTTCGACATCGAATCCGAACAGGGCAGCAAAGCGCGGGCGGCATTATCCATTGCGCCGCTGCGCGGCGTCATCCGCGATTATTTTATGATCTGCGAAAGCTATTACGAAGCGCTCAAAAACGCGGGCACCCGGAAAGTCGAAGCCATCGATATGGGTCGCCGCGGCGTGCATAATGAGGGTTCCGAGGAGTTGCAATCCATGCTCAAAGAACGAATAAAGGTCGATTTTCCAACGGCTAGACGCCTTTTTACTCTTATTTGCGTTTTGCATATAAAGTGAGGGTAAGCCTTAGCGGCTTTGCCGCTTAGGCTCCCGTCATCCCCGCGAAGGCAGGGATCTCGTGCAACGGGCTTGACCCTGTCGTTCATTCCACTATAACATTCAAACATTTATGGATGCCAGCCTTCGCTGGCATGACAAACAAGAGAGATTATGGCTAAAGAAGAACTGCTTGAATTTCCCGGTGTCGTCACCGAGCTGCTACCAAACGCGACATTTCGCGTAAAGCTCGAAAACGGACACATCGTAATCGCCCATACCTCGGGCCGCATGCGCAAGAACCGCATCCGGGTTCTCGTTGCCGATAAGGTGATTATCGAAATGACGCCATATGATCTCACCAAGGGACGTATTAAGTTCCGCGAAAAATAAAACCGGGAGAGGGATATGCCGGATACGAAACGCCCTCATTTCATTTTAGCCTCAGCTTCGCCGCGCCGCCTGGATTTGCTTAAGCAGATCGGCATTATTCCCGACGAAGCGATTGCCGCCGATATCGATGAAACTCCCCACAAAAATGAATTGCCCGCAATTTATGCGCAGCGTGTTGCTGAAGAAAAAGCGACATTCGTTGCTGAAAAATATCCGCAAGCAATAATACTCGCCGCTGATACGGTGGTGGCATGTGGGCGGCGCATCTTGCCCAAGGCCGAAGATGAAAAAGCCGCGCGCAAATGCCTGGAATTGCTTTCCGGCCGCCGCCACCGCGTTTATACGGCCGTGTGCGTTATTGCCGATGGAAAGAAACAAAACCGGCTCGCGCAAACGCATGTGCGTTTCAACCGTATCGCCGAAAAAGAAATCAGCCATTACATCGCCTCCGGTGAGTGGCAGGGCAAAGCCGGCGGCTATGCGATTCAGGGACTAGCCGAAGCGTTCATTCCGTGGATCGGCGGATCGTATTCTAATGTCGTCGGTCTGCCGCTATCTGAAACGCGGGCGATGCTGGAAAGGGCGGGGATGCGATGGTAGCGCACGTCCGAACAGTCGCCTTTGAAGGCATCAATGTCACACCCATCGACGTGCAGGTGCAAATGGCATCCGGACTTCCCACCTTCGCTATCGTCGGGCTTCCCGATAAAGCCGTCGGCGAATCGAAAGAACGCGTGCGCGCAGCCGTGCATGCGCTGGGTTTATCGCTTCCGGCCAAGCGCATCATCGTCAATCTCGCGCCTGCCGATATTTTAAAAGAAGGCAGCCATTTCGATTTGCCGATCGCCATTGGCCTGCTCATCAGCATGGGCGTGCTGCCGCAAGATGAGATCGCTAATTTCGTCGCGCTCGGTGAATTATCGCTCGATGGCGCGCTGCTTCCGATCAACGGTGTTCTGCCGTCGGCGATTCATGCGATGGAAGAAGATAAAGGCCTTATCTGCCCGCAAAGCAATGGCGGCGAGGCGGCGTGGTCGGGGCTGGATTCGATTTTGGCGCCGTCGTCCTTGCTCGCGCTCATCAACCATTTCAAAGGCACGCAAGTGCTGTCCCAGCCCGAAGCCGAAACGCGCGACGATTACACGCGCTATACCGACATGCGCGAAATCCGCGGGCAACTTACCGCGCGCCGCGCACTTGAAGTCGCCGCCGGCGGCGGCCACAATTTGCTCATGATCGGCCCTCCGGGCGCGGGGAAATCCATGCTTGCCTCATGCTTGCCCGGAATACTCCCACAGCTCGACGCTGGAGAAATTCTCGAAGCCAGCATGGTCGCAAGCATCGCCGGAAAACTCGAAGGCGGGCGCTTGAGCAAAAACCGCCCCTTCCGCGACCCGCATCATTCCGCCTCGATGGCCGCCATGGTCGGCGGCGGCAAACGTGCATTGCCCGGTGAAATTTCACTCGCCCATCACGGCGTATTATTCCTCGATGAACTCCCTGAATTTCCCCGAGGCGTGCTTGAATCGCTGCGCCAGCCTTTAGAATCAGGCAAAGTAAGCGTCGCCCGCGCCGCCGCGCATGTGACGTACCCTGCGCGCTTTCAGCTCATCGCCGCGATGAACCCGTGCCGCTGCGGTTACTTAAGCGACGTCGAGCGCGCCTGCAACAAAGCGCCGCGCTGTGCGGTGGATTACCAGTCGCGCATCTCCGGCCCGCTCTTCGACCGCTTTGATATGGCGATCGACGTTCCCGAAGTCGCCACGCTCGATATGCTCGGAAGCGAAGCGGGCGAACCGAGCGCAAACGTCGCCGAGCGCGTGGCCAATGCACGCGACCGTCAGAAAACCCGGTTTCGCCAGCGCGGATTGCCCTACCGCATCAACGCCGAGCTCTTTGGTGAAGAATTGCGCAACCTTGTCACACCCGATGCCAAGGGTAAAAAACTATTGGAAGACGCCACCGAAAAACTCCGCCTTTCCATGCGCGGTTACACGCGCGTCCTGCGCGTTGCCCGCACCATCGCCGATTTAGAAGGCAGCGACGATGTAAGCCAAACCCATATCGGCGAGGCGCTTTCGTATCGTCAGATGCAATTCGGGCGGGTGCTGGAAGAAGCTTAATTAGCTTTTGTTTTAGGACGGCCAGGTTTTGACCCAATTCCTTGGGTTTCAGTAAGGTGTGTTTTATAATTTCTTTCTATCAGCGCGATCCGACTTTCTAAATAATCTTGATCTTGTGCCATAAGTTCTTCTTCCACTT